>OEIU01000084.1_pt1 | contig 91400 bp, 75 predicted proteins | sample 1539221 | NCBI WGS metagenome assembly OEIU01 (sample SAMN03792071, study PRJEB22550) | activated sludge metagenome | feature: wastewater treatment plant; material: activated sludge; isolation source: Wastewater treatment plant of a petroleum refinery complex | place: Argentina: Zarate | collected...
TCTGCTCGCGCGCCACCGGCTGCTGCAGGATGATCTTGCCGCTCTTGAAGTCGCACGTCACATGGGCGCCGACGCTGTGCTCGCAGACATAGCTCGTGCCATGCTCGTAGACGTGGCCCTGACACTTCGGGCACGCGCCGAGGCTTTGCTGGCCGGAGAAATCCACCGGCTCGCCGCTCTCGCCTTCCTTCTTCGCATCCTCGCCGAAATCGAACTCGAGCTTCCAGTTGCCGAGCTCGTCGTCGAACACGAGGCGCAATTCGGCCGTGAACGGCCAGCCGGCCTTGGAGCGAAAGCCCTCGAGCGGGCCGACCTTCTTGTCGCGCAGCAGCGCTTCGGCCTCCGCCGTCTCGAACGCGCGCCCGCCGGGGATCTTGCCGATCGAGAAGCCGCAGCCCTCGGCGCTGCCTGCCTTGCCGGTACAGGTATAGCGCCGGTAGTTCTCCTTCACGACGCCGCCGCAGTTCGGGCACGGCGTCGCGAGCGTGGCATAGTCGCCCGGAATCGTATCGCGGTCGTACTCCTTCGCCTTGCCGACGATGCGCTGCGTCATGGCGACGATCTCGGCCATGAAGGCGTCGCGCGACAGCTTGCCGTGCTCCATCTGCGCGAGCTGGTATTCCCAGTTGCCGGTCAGCTCGGGCTTGGTCAGCTCGTCGACCGACAGGCCGCGCAGCAGCGTCATCAACTGGAACGCCTTCGCCGCCGGGACGAGCTCGCGCCCTTCGCGGTGGATATATTTCTCGTAGATCAGGCCCTCGATGATCGTCGCGCGCGTCGCCGGCGTCCCGAGGCCCTTGTCCTGCATCGCGCTGCGCAGTTCCTCGTCGTCGATCAGCTTGCCCGCGCCCTCCATCGCGCCGAGCAGCGTCGCCTCGGTGTAGCGCGCCGGCGGCCTGGTCTTCAGTGCGTTGACCGTCACGTCCTCGGTGCGCACCGCTTCGCCCGGCGCGACGGCAACGAGGTTGGCGTCGTCCTCCTGCGCCTCCTTGCCGTAGACGGCGAGCCAGCCGGGCTTGACGAGCACCTTGCCGTTGGTCTGGAAGCGATACGCACGATCCGCCTTCGTGACGGTGCTGGTGCGCGTAGTCACCATGAACTCGGCCGGCGGATAGAACACCGCGAGGAAGCGCTTGACGACCATGTCGTAGAGCCTGGCCTCGATCTCGGTCAGGCTGCGGGGCGCCTGCAGCGTCGGCACGATCGCGAAGTGGTCCGACACCTTGGCGTTGTCGAAGACGCGCTTCGTCGGCTTGACGTAGCCTTCGGCGAGCGCCTTCCTCGCGTGCGGAGCGAGTTCACGCAGCGGACCGGGCAGGTCTTCGGCGCCGATCATCTGCATCGTCTGCTTGACGACGTTCACATAGTCCTCGGGCAGCGCGCGCGAGTCGGTGCGCGGATAGGTCAGCACCTTGTGCTTCTCGTACAGCGCCTGGGCGAGCGAAAGCGTCGTCTTCGCCGAGAAGCCGAAGCGCGAATTCGCCTCGCGCTGCAGCGTCGTCAGGTCGTACAGCAGCGGGCTCGACTGCGTGCTCGGCTTGGCCTCGTCGGTGACGACGGCCGGCTCGCCGCGCACCGCATCGGCGATCGCCTGCGCATCGCGCTCGTTCCAGATGCGGTCCGCGCGGCGCTCGGCGTCGTCGTTCTTCTTGAAGTCGGGATCGAACCACTTGCCGTCGTACTGGCCGGCTTCGGCGTCGAAGGTCGCGCGCACCTCCCAATAGTCGCGGGCGACGTGCGCCCGGATCTTCTCCTCGCGCTCGACGACGACCGACAGCGTCGGCGTCTGCACCCGGCCGACGGTCGTCAGGAAAAAGCCGCCGTCGCGCGAATTGAACGCCGTCATCGCGCGCGTGCCGTTGATGCCGACCAGCCAGTCGGCCTCCGAGCGGCAGCGCGCGGCGTCCGCCAGCGGCAGCATCTGGCGGTCGCTGCGCAGCTGCTCGAAACCTTCGCGGATCGCCGCCGGCGTCATGCTCTGCAGCCACAGGCGCTGCACCGGCTTGTCGAGCTTGCCCCGCGCCGCGGAGGCGGCGCCGCCCTTGCCGGCGGGCTGCGCGTACTGCACGATGAGGCGGAAGATCAGTTCGCCCTCGCGCCCGGCGTCGCAGGCGTTGACGAGCGTCGTCACGTCCTTGCGCCGGATCTGCTTGACGACCGCATTCAGCCGGCTCTTGGCCTTGTCGATCGGCGCGAGGTCGAAGTGCGGCGGGATCACCGGCAGGTTCGCAAAGCTCCACTTGCCGCGCTTGACGTCGTACTCCTCGGGCGCCTTGATCTCGACCAGATGGCCGACCGCCGAGGTGACGACGTAGTGCTCGTTCTCGAAATGATCCTCGTGCTTGTCGAACTTGCCGCTGGCCGGCGTGAGCGCGCGCACGATGTCCTGCGCGACCGACGGCTTCTCCGCGATGATGAGTGACTTTCCCATGGCTGTTCCGTTGTGTTCCCTGCGCTGTCGCGCCTGCCTACAATCTGCCCTCACGCGTGCGCGCGCCTGCACGCATGCGCGCGCACACCCACGAATTCAATGTACCCAAAGTCGACCATGACGCAAGCCGCGATGCGAAACCACCCCGAGAACCACGCCGAGCCGCAGGCGCCGGACGGGGCAGCGCCGCAAGCCGCGTCGCACAAGGGCGGGCGCCGCATCCAGGTGCGCCGCTCGGGCGTGCACGGCAAGGGCGTCTTCGCCGTGGCGCCGATCGCCAAGGGCTCGCGCGTGATCGAATATCTCGGCGAGGTCATCAGCTGGCGCGAAGCGCTGCGCCGCCATCCGCACGATCCGAGCGACCCGAACCACACCTTCTTTTTCCACATCGACGACAAGCACGTCATCGATGCGAGCGTGCGCGGCAACGCGGCGCGCTGGATCAACCATGCGTGCACGCCCAACTGCGAGGCCGACGAGATCGACGGCCGCGTCTTCGTCAACGCACTCACCGATATCGCGCCCGGCGAGGAGCTCTTCTACGACTACGGCCTCGTCATCGACGAGCGCTATACGAAGAAGCTGAAGGCGCAGTTCGCCTGCCGCTGCGGCTCGCCGCGCTGCCGCGGCACGATGCTCGCGCCGAAGCGATGACCGCGGCGCGAGGCACGGTGCCGTCCACCGGCGGCCGCTGGCATTGGGATGCACCGGCGCTCTGGGCGCAGCTCGAGCCGCGCCTGCCCGGGCTGAGCGTCGAAGTGCTGGCGCGCGCGCCGTCGACCAATACCGTGCTGCTGGAGCGGGCGCGTGTCGCGCCGCATGCGCGCGACGGCGGCTTCGGCCGCCCGCCCGAGACGAGCGAGCGCGTCGGCCGGCGCCAGGCCGACATGCAGCCCTGCCTGCTCGTCGCCGAACACCAGACAGCCGGGCGCGGCCGGCTCGGCCGGGGCTGGCGGTCGGCGCGCGGCGCATCGCTCACGTTCTCGCTCGCACTGCCCTTGGCGCCCGCCGACTGGTCCGGCCTGTCGCTCGCGGTCGGCGTCGCGCTCGCCGACGCGTTGCAACCCGAGGCCGCACCTTCGACGCCGTCGATCGCGCTGAAATGGCCGAACGATCTGTGGCTCGCGCCTCCTGCCGAACAGGGGCCGCCGGCCGACGGCAGCCTCGGGCGCAAGCTCGGCGGCATCCTGATCGAAACCCTCGCCAGAGGCAGCCAGCGGCTGGCGGTGATCGGCGTCGGGCTCAACGTGGCACCGCTGCCCGAGCCGCTGCCGATCGATCTGCACGGCCGCATGGCGTCGATCTCCGAAATCGATCCCGGCGCCGATGCACCGGCGGTGCTGGCACGCGTCGCGCTGCCGCTGGTCGAGGCGCTGCAGGCGTTCGAGCGCGATGGCTTTGCCGCGTTTGCCGAGCGCTTCGCGGCACGCGACCTGCTGCGCGGCCAGGCGGTGCGCACGACCGCCGCCGATACGCCGGAAGGCACGGCGCGCGGCGTCGACGCGCACGGTGCGCTGCTGATCGATACGGCCGACGGGCGACACGCGATCACGAGCGGCGAAGTCAGCGTCCGGCCGGCCGGCGGCCCCGATACGATCCCTTCGCCTGCGCCATGAAGCTGCGCGCACTGGCGCTGCTGCTGGTGCTCGCCAATCTGGGCTTCTACATCTGGTCGCAGGGATGGCTCGACGCCCTGACGGGCGCCCACGGAGCGGGCGAACCCGAGCGCATGGCGCGTCAGGTCAATCCGCAATTGCTGCGCGTCCTGCCCGGGGCGCAAGGGGTCGCGGCGATGGCGGGGTCGGCGCTGGCCGCCGCCTGCCTCGAAGCGGGCCCGTTCACCACGGCCGAGGCCGGCGCGGCGCTCGCGCAGTGGCGCGCGCGCGGGGTGCCGACCGCTCGCTTCGCGACGCGCGAGCTGCCGGGCGACGCGGCCATGCTGCGCATCGAAGACGCCGATGCGGCGCTCGCCGCACAACTGGCGCAAGGCGCCGCCCCGTTCGGCAAGGCGTTCGCGCCGTGTGCGAAATAGCCTGCGTGTCGATCGTTGCTTCGTTGTCCGCGCCCACTCAGCCGCGGCGGCGAAACGCGCGTGCCACCGCGGCGACCGAGAGCGTCAGCCCGAGCAGCCACAGCGGCCCGACCGCACCGCCGCCGCCACCGGCTGAGGCGAGCGTGCTTTCGGTGGCAGGGGGCGGCACATCGACACCGAGCGCGACGGCTTTGCTCACCTCGGCATTGGCGATCACCTCGACCGGCCAGCGCCTGGGCGTGAAGGTCGTTTGCTGCGCGATCGTCTGCGCATAGCGCACCGCCTCGGCGACGTCGAGGATGCCGGCGCCGCAGGTCTGCGTGGTGCAGATGCAGCGCCCGGGGTTGTCCGGCGAGCAGCCGCCGATCACCGGCGATGTGACGTGCGGACGCGCACTCTGGCGCAGGCCGGCGACGATCTGGGCCGGCGTCAGGCCCGGGTTCGCGCTCAGCATCAGGCTGACCGCGCCGGCGACGATCGGCGCCGAGAAGCTCGACCCGTAGACACGCACATAGCCGCCCGCCGCCGGGCCGGTGCGGCCGGCATTGCCGAGCGTGACGATGCCGTCGTCGCCGACGACCGCGCCCCACGCGCCTTCGTCGTCCGGGTCGCCGCCGACCGTCGCGACGGCCAGCCCGGCACCGAAATTCGAATAGGTTGCCTTGAAGCCGTCGCGATTCAGTGCCGCGACGCCGATCACGCCCTTGCAGTTGGCCGGACGCATCGGCGCCGCATGCTGGTTGCCGGCCGCGGCGACGACGACGACGCCGTGCTCGGCGAGTTCGTCGATCGTCGATTGGTACGCCGGGTTGCACGCCGCGCTGCTGCCGAAGCTGATGCTGATGATGCGCGCCGGGTTCGGGTTCGCCGGCAGGAAGCCGCCGCCCGCCTTCGCGACCGCGAGCCCCGCCGCCCAGCGCATGCCGTCGATGATGTCGGCCACCTCGGCGCCGCATTTGCCGGCGACGCGCACCGGCAGCAGGCGAGCGTCCCAGCTTGTCGAAGCGATGCCTTGCGCGTTGTCCGTCGCCGCGGCGACGAGGCCGGCGATCTGCGTGCCGTGCCACGAGCTGTCCTGCACGTCGCAGCCGTCGAACAGCGCCGGGGCGGCCTGCCGATCGGCGGCGCTGACCCAGTCGCCCGGGTCGCTCGGATCGGCGTCGCGGCCGTCGCCGTCGTTCGCATATTCGATCGTCGAGACGAAGTCGTAGCCGGCCAGCACATGGCCGGCAAGATCGGGATGGCGGGTGATGCCGGTATCGAGGACGGCGACGATCGCCGCCGCACGGCCCCGCTCGAGCGCCCAGGCGCCCTCGAATCCCGGCAGGCCGCGCCGCCGCGCCGCCAGCGCGTTCGAGTTGCTGCCGCCAGGATTGGCGAGCCACCATTGCTGCGCGAAATAGGGGTCGCTCGGCGTCGCGGCCAGCAGCCGCTGCTCGCGCTCGTTGGCGACGACCCATTCGACGTCCGGATCGGCGCGCAGCTGGGCGGCGATGCGCGCCGCTTCCGCGCCGCCGAGGACGCGCCCGAAATCCAGGCGCTGCGCGGCGCGGCCGGCCGGCTGCGCGCTGTAGCCGCCGATGCCCGCATGGCCGAGCACGCGCTGCAGGCGCGAGCCTTGCGCATCGTCGGCCTTCGCGACGCCAAGGGCCTGGGCGCGCTCGTGCGCCGGCGCATCCCTCAATTTGACGATCAGGCCGTTCGCGGCGCGCGGCTCGCCCTCGGCCCGCGCCGGCCATGCGGCCAGCACGCTGCAGCCGAGGACGGCGGCGGCGATCGTGCGCCCGATGCGACGGCGCGGCGCGGCGCGCCACGCCGCACCCCTTGCCGCACCGTCTATCCTGAAATCTTGATTGCCCAACGCCGGCCTCCATCGCCCGTCTGCGCGCCCTGAGAGCACCCCCAAGGGCCGGGCCTTGCCCGTCCCGGCCCCCCGCGGGGGCGCAAGAAAACTTGGGGCGGCCCGGCGTTTTCTTGAGAGCACCCCCAAGGGCCGGGCCTTGCCCGTCCCGGCCCCCGCGGGGGCGCAAGAAAACCTGGGGCGGCCCGGCGTTTTCTTGAGAGCGGGCACGCCTGGCGCGGATGATGACCCGGTCAGGCTGGAGGCGATGGGATCAACAGGCCGACGTTCACGCCGCAGTTTCGCGCCGCCGGGCGCGGCCGACGGCGATCACCGAGGCCAGCAGTCCGGCGAGCCAGGCCGGGCCGAGCGCGCCGCCGCCGCCGGAGGACGCCGGCCAAGCGACGGCGATGCCGTCGCTGGCGACCGCGCTCTTGCCCTGATCGTCGGTCACCGTCAGCCGCACGCCGAAGTGTCCGCTGTCGCTTGCGACGACCTCGGCCGTCTGCTGATTCGTCGCGCCGACGAAGCCCGAGACGATGCCGCCGCCGTCGGTCAGTTCCCAGCGCCAGCTTGCAATCGTGCGCCCCGGGCCGACCAGGCTGCCGGCGGCGCTCAGCGTGATCGTCTGCCCGGGCGATGGGGTGGCGGGCGAGACGCCGATGCGCGCGACGACCGAATCGGTTGCGGCCGCCGCCTTCAGCGCCGCGCCGGCGTCGAGCATGCCGGCGCCGCAGGTGCTGGTCGTGCAATAGCACTGCAGCTGGTCGAAGTCGCCGGGCGCGGTGCAGACCGGAACGACGCTGCCGTCGCCGTTGTCGCCGCCCGTCTTCGGAAACGTCCGTGCGCTCGACTGCAGCAGGCTGCGCAGGTCGGCCGGCCGCAATGCGGGGCGCGCCGAGACCATCAGCGCCGCCGTGCCGGCGACGAGCGGCGCGGCAAAGCTCGTACCGGCGGCGTAGTTCCAGGCGTCGCTGTAGATCGAGCTGTTGGCGACCGGCGTCGTCTTGCCGGCGTTCAGCGCGGTGATGATCGGATACAGGCAGGGTTCGTCGGAGCCCAGATTCACGCAGTTGCCGGCCGGTGCGCTGATCGCGACCTGCGGGCCGAGGTCGGAATAGCCGACCTTGGTGCCGGCGTGGCGCAGCCCGCCGACCGCAAGCACGCCGGGGCAGTTGGCCGGCGTGCCGACCGCGCGCCCGGCGCTGTTGCCGGCGGCGGCGACGACGAGCACGCCGGCCGCCGTCACTTCGCCGACGACCGAGACATAGCTGCTCGAGCACCCACCGTCGCTGCCCAGGCTCATGCTGATGACGGCCGCCGGCGTCGGGTTCGCGGGCACGCCGGGAACGTCGAGCCCCGCCGCCCAGCGCATCGCGGCCTGGATGTCGGAGTCGTAGCCGCCGCACTTGCCCAGCACGCGCAGCGGCAGCACGCGCACGTTGCGGCCGATGCTGGCCATGCCGATGCCGTTGCCGGTCGCGGCGCCGACGAGGCTCGCGGTCTGCGTGCCGTGCCAGGAGCTGTCGCTGATATCGCAGCCGTCGAAGGTGGAAGGATGGGCCGCCTTGTCGGCCGCCGAGACGTAGTCGCCGGGGTCGCTCGGGTCGGCGTCGCGGCCGTCGCCGTCGCCGGCGATGACGGGGTCGGAAATCATGTCGTAGCCGGGCAGCAGCTTGGTCTTCAGGTCGGCATGGTCGAAGCGCACGCCGGTATCGAGCACGGCGACGATCACATTCGGATTGCCGGTCGTCACCGCCCACGCCGTCTCGGCGTCGATCGACGATTTCACGTCGCCCGCGGGCGCGCGCAGATACCACTGGCCGACGACGGGGCCCGGATCGACCGGCTGGCCGGCCGGGTAGAGCGGGTCGTTCGGCGCGCTGTAGCGATGGCGCCGGACGTCGATGACCGCCGATTCGACGTCGGCATCGGCTGCAAGCTTGCGCACGAGCTGCTCGGAGCTGATGCCGCTGGCGAGCACGACCTGGGTGCGATCCGAGACGTTGGCGCCGCCGCGCAGCGCAAGCCCGATGCGCTTGCCGAGCACGCCGGCGCGCTCGGTGCTGCGCTGCGCGGCGGTCTCTGCGCGGCTCGCAGAGCCGAGTACCTGCTGGCGCGCGATCGCCGAATCGGCCTTGAAGGTGACGATCACGCGCGCATCGGCGGCCGGTGCCGCCATTGCCGGCGCATGAAGCGACAGCTGCGCCGCCGAGGCGATCGCGAGAGCGGCCAGGAAGGTCAGGGGCAGACGCATGGGAACTCCCGGAAGGGGCGGTGGCGCCAGTCTATGAACGGCTTGTGTCGCGAGTGTTTCCGCGCACGCGGCGGGCCGCGCAGCCGCCTATTTCGCGATCACGCGCACCATCTCGAGAACCTTGTTCGAGTAGCCCCATTCGTTGTCGTACCAGGCGACGACCTTGACGAAGGTGCTGTCGAGCGCGATGCCGGCGTCGGCGTCGAAGATCGAGGTGCGCGCGTCGCCGCGGAAGTCGGTCGCGACGACCTTGTCCTCGGTGTAGCCGAGGATGCCCGCGAGCGCCCCCTCGGACTGCGCCTTCATCTCGGCGCAGATCTCCTTGTAGGTCGCTTCCTTCAGCAGCTCGACCGTCAGATCGACGACCGAGACGTTCGAGGTCGGCACCCGAAACGACATCCCGGTCAGCTTCTTGTTCAGCTCGGGGATGACGACGCCGACCGCCTTCGCCGCGCCGGTCGACGACGGGATGATGTTTTCGAGGATGCCGCGGCCGCCGCGCCAGTCCTTGTTGCTCGGGCCGTCGACGGTCTTTTGCGTCGCCGTCGCCGCGTGCACCGTCGTCATCAATCCGCGCTTGATGCCCCACTTGTCGTTGAGCACCTTGGCGATAGGCGCCAGGCAGTTCGTCGTGCACGACGCGTTCGAGATGATGCTCTCGCCCTTGTAGGTCTTGTGGTTGACGCCGTAGACGAACATCGGCGTCGCGTCCTTCGACGGCGCCGACAGGATCACCTTCTTCGCGCCCGCCGCGAGATGCTTCTCGCCGCCCTCCTTCGTCAGGAAGAGCCCGGTCGCTTCGATCACGATGTCGGCGCCGGCCTCGCCCCATTTCAGGTTCGCCGGATCGCGCTCCTGCGTCAGGCGGATCCGCTTGCCGTTCACGATCAGCGTGCTGCCGTCGACCGCGATCGTCCCCTTGAAGCGGCCGTGCACCGAGTCGTAGTGCAGCATGTAGGCAAGGTAGTCGGGTTCGAGCAGGTCGTTGATCGCGACGACCTCGATGTCCTGGTCGAAGTTCTGCACCGCCGCGCGAAACAGCATGCGCCCGATGCGGCCGAAGCCGTTGATGCCGAGTCTGATGGTCATGTCGATTGCTCCAGAGGGAAAGAAAAACCTGCGTTGCCGGCCCTAGCGGCCAAGCACCTTGCGCACCGTATCCGCCACGTTGCGGGCCGTGAATCCGAAATACTCGAAGAGCGCCGCCGCGGGCGCCGATTCGCCGAAGGTATCGATGCCGACGACGGCGGCGCAGCCGTACTTCCACCAGCCGTCGGTAACGCCCATCTCGACGGCGATGCGCGGCACGCCGGCGGGCAGCACGCCTTGCTGGTAGGCGACGCTCTGGCGTCCGAAGACGCTCGTCGAGGGCATGCTGACGACGCGCACCGCGATGCCGCTCTCGGCGAGCAGTTGCTGCGCGTGCAGCGCAAGCTGGACCTCGGAGCCGGTCGCGATGATGACGGCCTGCGCCTTCTTCGCGAGGCCCACCTCGGCCGGCTCGGCGAGCACGTAGGCACCCTTGGCGATGTCGGCCAGCCCGCTCTTGGGCAGGTAGGGCAGGTTCTGGCGACTCAGCAGCAGCGCCGTCGGGCGCGCCTTGTTCTCGATCGCGGCGACCCAGGCGACGACGGTTTCGGCGGTATCGGCCGGGCGCCAGACATCGAGCCCCGGGATCAGCCGCAGCGACCAGGCATGTTCGATCGCCTGGTGCGTCGGGCCGTCCTCGCCGAGGCCGATCGAGTCGTGCGTGAAGACGTAGACGACGCGCTGCTTCATCAGCGCCGCCATGCGCAGTGCGTTGCGGCAGTAGTCCGAGAACGTCAGGAAGGTGCCGCCGTAGGGGAGATAGCCGCCGTGCAGCGCGATGCCGCTCATCACCGCCATCATGCCGAACTCGCGCACGCCGTAGTTGATGTGGCGCCCGCCGTTGGGCGCTCCGGCGTCGTCGAAGCGCAGCGCCGGCGTGTGGCTGGTATTCGTCAGGTTCGATCCGGTCAGGTCGGCACTGCCGCCGAGCATTTCGGGCAGCGCCAGCGTGAAGGCCTCGAGCGCGATCTGGCTCGCCTTGCGGCTGGCGACGGTCTCGGCCTTCGCGTGGGCGGCGATCGCGGCGTCGACCGCCGTCTGCGTCCAGTTTGCCGGCAGCGCGCCGCTCGTGCGGCGTGCGAACTCGGCGGCGAGTTGCGGATACGCGGTGCGGTAGGCGTCGAACGCATCGTTCCACGCGGTCTGCGCCGCGATGCCGGCAGCGCGCGCGTCCCACGCCGCGTAGACCGTCTCCGGGATCACGAACGGCTCGTAGGGCCAGCCGATCGCCTCGCGCGTGAGCTTCACCTCCTCCGCGCCGAGCGCCTCGCCGTGCGCCTTCGCGGTGCCGGCGCGATGCGGCGAACCCTCGCCGATCGTCGTCTTGCAGCAAATCAGCGTCGGCCGGTCGGTGACGGCGTGCGCCGCATTGATCGCGGCATCGACCGCGTCGACGTCCTGGCCGTCGATATCGTCGATCACGTGCCAGCCGTGGGCCTCGAAGCGGCGCGCCGTATCGTCGATGAACCAGGGCTTGACCTCGCCGTCGATCGAGATGCCGTTGTGGTCGTAGAGCGCCGTCAGCTTGCCGAGCTTCCAGGCGCCGGCCAGGCCGCAGGCTTCGTGGCTGATGCCTTCCATCATGCAGCCGTCGCCCATGAAGACGTAGGTGCGGTGGTCGACGATCGTGTGACCGTCGCGGTTGAACTCGTGCGCCAGCAGCTTCTCGGCGAGCGCCATGCCGACGGCGTTCGCGAAACCCTGGCCGAGCGGGCCGGTCGTCGTCTCGACGCCGGGCGTCAGGCCGTGCTCGGGGTGGCCGGGCGTCTTGCTGTGGAGCTGGCGGAAGTTGCGCAGCTCGGCGATCGGCAGCGCGTAGCCGGTCAGGTGCAGCACGGCGTACAGCATCATCGACGCGTGGCCGTTCGAGAGCACGAAGCGGTCGCGGTTCGCCCAGTGCGGGTCGGCCGGGTTGTGGCGCAGGTGGCGCGACCAGAGCGCGACCGCCATCTCGGCCATGCCCATCGGCGCGCCCGGGTGGCCGGAGTTGGCCTGCTGCACGGCGTCCATCGCCAGCGCGCGGATCGCGTTGGCCATCAGGGTGGTTGGGGTCGAGGCCATGCGGCTTGTGTGCGTAGCGGTGTGAGGCTCGCATTTTACGGGCCGGGTCTTGCGCCCCTCGGCGCGCGGCCTTTCGCGCCAAGCGGGAACCGCGCTGCGCGAAACGTCAGTCGGTCGCCCAGCGGCGCGCCACCGTCTCGGCCACCGCGCAGCACAGCAGCCCGGCCGCGACGCCTGTCACGTGGGCGAGCGGTGCGAGCGCGATATCCCAGCCCGCCTCGTGGCGCAGCGGCGCACCGAACGGCGATTCGGTCGCGAGCTTGACGAACAGCATCGCGAGCACCGTGCCGCCGATCCGCCAGTGCCCGACGAGGATCACGTACAGCGTGACGATCGCGACCCCTGCATGGACGACGCCCGAGAGGCCGCCGTAGTGCACGAGCGCGGGCTGCGCGAGCAGCCCGAACTGCGTCAGCGGCCAGGCGACGAGCCAGGCCAGCGCAAGGCGCGGCGGCACGCGCGCGGCAACGCCGTAGGCGGCGGCCAGCGCCAGGCCGGCAGCATTGCCGAGCAAGTGCAGATCGCTGTAGTGGACGAAGGCCGCGCTGACCGCGCGCCAGGGTTCGGCAAATGCGAGGCCGGGCTGCCAGTCGACGGCGGCGAGTGCCGCCGGCGAGGCTATGTGCGCGATCGCGCTGCCCAGCGCGAGCAGCAGCGCGACCGCGAGCCAGGCGCGGCCGCCGCGCCGCCACCAGGCGGCTTGCGCGCCGGCGCCGCGCGGGCCTTCGTTCACGCCGCGGCGCAGCGCTTCACGCCTGCGCGCCGAAGACGCTGCGCCACAGCGCGAGGACGGCGTCGCGCGGCGCACTCATCGCGCCGGGGTCGACCTGGGTCGGCTTCTCGTCGAGCCGTGCCTGATGCTGTGCGCGGCGCAGTTCGCGGTAGGCGTCGGCCGCCGCGGCGCCGACCCCCGCCGGCAGCAGTGCGCACGCTTCGGCGCGCTGCAGGAGCGCGATATTGCCGGCGTTGTCGAGCAGTTCGGCGTGCGCCGCGCCGTGCAGGAGGACGAGGTACTGGACGGCGAACTCGGCATCGAGCATGCCGCCCGGACTGTGCTTGACGTCGAACAGCCCCGCCTTCACCGGCCGCGCGGCGCGCATCTTGTCGCGCATCGCACGCACCTCGGCGCCGAGCGCGGCGGCGTCGCGCGGCGCGGCGAGCACGGCGCGGCGCGCGGACTCGAAGCGGGGCCCGAGCGCCGGCCAGCCGGCGCAATAGCGCGCCCGCGTCAGCGCCTGGTGCTCCCAGGTCCACGCGGTATTGCTGCCACGCCCTTCCTGGTAGCGCTCGAAGGTGCTCATCGATGTCACGAGCAGGCCCGAATTGCCGTTCGGGCGCAGCGCGGTATCGATATCGAACAGTTCGCCCGCCGCGGTGCGCAGCGTGAGCCAGCCGATCAGCTTGCGCACGAAGGCGGCGTAGATCTCGGCCAGCCGGTCCGCATCGGCGCGATCGTCGTTCTCGTCGTAGACGAAGACGACGTCGAGGTCGCTGCCGTAGCCGAGCTCCTTGCCGCCGAGCTTGCCGTAGGCGATGACGCCGAACTGCGGCGTCGCGCGATGCGCCTGCCTGAAATGCTTCCAGGCCCAGCGGATCGTGCAATCCAGCGTCGCGTCGGCGAGCGCCGAGAGGTCGTCCGCGACCTGCTCGACGGTGATGTGGCCCTCGACGTCGCGCACCAGGGTGCGGAAGACCTCGGCGTGATGCGCGCGGCGCAGCGTATCGAGCAGCGACTCCTCGTCGGCCTCGCCGGCGCGCTGCCACGCCGCATGGCGCGCCTCGAGGTCGGCGAGCAGCGCGGCGCCGTCGAAGCGGCCGTGCAGCAAGCGCTCGTCGGCGAGTTCGTCGATCACCCCGGGGTGGCGCATCAGATAGCGCATCGGCCAGCGCGCGATGCCGAGCAGGCGCAGCAGGCGGCGCAGCACCTCGGGCCGCTCGACGAGCAGCGCGAGATAGCTTTCGCGCCGCAACAGCGGCTCGATCCAGTCGATGAAGCGCGTCGCCGCGTCCGCCGTGCAGGCGCCCTCTTCCACCGCGGCGGCGGCGCCGCCGATCAGCCGCGCCAGGCGCAGCTTGCTCTCATCGCGCAGCGCCTGGACCCTCGGTTGCGCACACCAGGCGCGCACGGTGGCAGCAAGCGATTCGGGCAGCTGGGCGATGAACTCCTCGCTGTCGACCGCGAGCGGCGTGCTGCCGCAGTTGCGGCAGCCGCCGTTGCCGTTGGCCGGCGCGCGGCCGTCGTGCAGCAGGGCATCGAATTCGGTGGCGACGAATTCGCGCGCCTCGCCGAGCTGGTGCAGCAGATCGCAGGCCGTCGCGCGGCGCGCGGGGTCGAGGCTGCGCGCGATCCATTCGAGGTCGGCGTCATCCTCCGGCAGCAGATGCGTCTGCCGGTCGTCCAGATACTGGATGCGGTGCTCGACGCGGCGCAGCAGCGTATAGGCGTCGGCCAGGCGCGCGGCGCTCTCGGCCTTCATCAGGCCGGCGCCCGCCAGCTTGCGCAGCGCCGACAGGGTCGAGCGGGTGCGGATCTCCGGAAACTGGCCGCCGCGCACGACGAGCAGCAGCTGGACGATGAACTCGATCTCGCGGATGCCGCCGCGCGAGAGCTTGACGTCGTTGGCGCGCGCCGGCCGGCCCGCGGCGCGGCGCTGCGCCTCGTCGCGCACCTTGCGGTGCAGCTGGCGCAGGCCCTCGAAGACGCCGTAGTCGAGATATTTGCGATAGACGAACGAGGTCACCGTCGAGCGCAGCGCGAGCGCGTGGCCGCTGGCCACGCTGTCAAGCGGCGCGACGACGCGGCTCTTCAGCCACGCGAAGCGTTCCCACTCGCGGCCCTGGACCATGAAATATTCCTCGAGCATCGCCAGGCTCACGACCGACGGCCCCGAATTGCCGTTCGGACGCAATGCGAGGTCGACGCGAAAGACGAAGCCGTCCTCGGTCGTCTCGCCGATCAAGGCATAGAGGCTCTTCGCGAGCTGGGCGAAATATTCGTGCGCGCTCGAGGACTGCGCGCCGTCGGTCATGCCGTCGTCTTCGTAGACATAGACGAGGTCGATGTCGGACGAGACATTCAGCTCGCGCGCACCGAGCTTGCCCATGCCGACGATCCAGAACTCGATCGGCGCGCCGCTTGCATCGCGCGGCACGCCGCTGCGCGCGTCGAGCCTGCGGCGGGCGTCGGCGAGCGCGAGGTCGAGCGTCGTCTCGGCCAGTGCGGTCATCGCGCCGGTGATCTCCGCCATCGGCGCCTGCCGTTCGACATCCAGCACGGCCAGACGCTCGAGCACGAGCTGGCGCGCGACGCGCATCGACTGCGCGAGGTCGCGCCCGTCGGCCTGCAGGGACGCGATCAGCGCCGCAATCGAATCGCGCTCCGGCAGCCCCGGGGCGAGGCGCGCGAGCTCGCTCGCGTAGCGGCGGCGCACGCGTTGAACGAACCGGCTGTGCGCCGCGGATGCGGCCTGGATCGGCACGATCGGTTGCGGCGTCGATTCCATGTGGTGCGCGGCGACCCCTGTGCTAGATTGAGCCGCGATGCGCACCGCGATCCGCGTCGCGCCCGGCGCAGGCGGGCGACGCCGGCCCCGAGTTGCGGTGCGCCGCCCGGCCCGTCCGGCCTTCCCGAATTTGCATGGCTGCTGATTCCCTTCCCGTCGCTGCGTCCCGGCCCCTCTGGCGGGCTCGCGCATGGCGTCTGGCACGCGCCATGGCGTGGCTTGTCGCGGTGGCGTCGTGCCTCGCGCTCCTGGGCTGGCTCGCGTTGCAGTGGGCGATTCTGCCGCACGTCGACCGCTGGCGCCCGCAGATCGAGGCGAAGACCAGCCAGGCGCTGGGGACGCCGGTGCGGATTGCCGGCATCGAGGTGGAATCGGGCGCCTTCGGCGCGCTGCTGACGCTGCGCGATGTCGCGCTGCTCGATGCGCAGCATCGGCCGGCGCTGCAGTTGCCGCATGTCGAGGCGTCGATCTCGCTGCGTTCGATGCTGGCGTCGATCGTCCATCGCGAACTGCGGCTCGCCAAGCTGCAGATCGACGGCGCCGCGCTCGATGTGCGGCGCGATGCCGCCGGACGCCTGCTCGTCGCCGGCATCGTCTTAGACGACGCCCGATCCGATGGCGCCGCCGATGCGATCGACGCCTTCTTGCGGATCAGCGAGTTCGCGCTGCGCGGCGGCTCGCTGCGCTGGACCGACGAGATGCACGGCGCGCCGCCGCTCGAACTGGGCGCAGTCGACATCGTCTTGCGCAATGCGCTGCGCAGCCACAAGCTGCAACTCGATGCGACCCCGCCGCCCGAGCTGGGCGATCGCTTCGAGCTGCGCGGCAGCTTCACCCAGGCGCTGCTGGCGCGGCCCGGCGACTGGCGGCACTGGTCGGGCCGACTCGACGCCGATGCACCGCGCATCGATCTCGGCCGCGTCGCGCGCGGCATCGAGCTGCCTTTCGAACTGGAACGCGGCGCCGGCAGCGCGCACGCCTCGTTCGAACTGAAGGACGGCGTACTGCACAGCGTCACCGCCGACCTCGCGCTGCACGATGCCGCGGCGCGCCTGGCGAAGGATCTGGAGCCGATCGAGGTCAAGGCCTTGCAGGGGCGCATCGGCGCGACGCGCGAGGCGGGCGCGACGAGCGTCTCGCTGCGCGGCGTGACGATCGTCGACGGCAACGGCGTGCCCTGGTCGCCGGGCACGCTCGACGCCCGCTGGACGCACGGCGCCGACGGCATCCCGACCGGCGGCAAGCTCGACGCCGAGCGCATCGATCTCGGCGTCCTCGCGCGCACCGCGCAGCGCCTGCCGCTCGGCGCCGCGCTGCGCCGGCTACTCGCGCAGCTCGAGCCGCAGGGCATCGCCAGCGGCGTCGCCATTTCGTGGCAGGGCGCGATCGATGCGCCCGCGCAGTATCGCGCCGCGGCAAGACTCGACGGGCTGTCGATCGCCGCCGCCGACGCGCGCGACGGCGTCGGCCGCCCGGGGCTGCGCAACGCCGCGCTGCAGTTCGCGGCGACCGACAAGGGCGGGCAGGCGACGATCGCGATCAAGGACGGCGCGATCGAACTGCCGGGGGTCTTCGAGGAAGCCGTCGTCCCGCTGATCGAACTCTCGGCGCAGCTCGACTGGCGCATCGAGCCGCGCGCCGATGCGCCGCCGCTCATCGAGCTGAAGGTCAGCCATGGCCGGATCGCCAACGCCGACGCCCGCGGCGAGGTGACTGCGAGCTGGTCGTCGGGATCGACGCGCGAGGCGCAGGCGCATCTGCCCGGCATCCTCGACCTCGACGCGACGCTCGAATCGGGCGACGCGACGCGCCTCGCGCGCTACCTGCCGCTGGCGATGCCCGAAGGCGCGCGCCGCTATATCGGGCAGGCGGTGCGCGGCGGCCGCCTCGAAAATGTCGCGATCCGCGTCAAGGGGCCGCTCGAGGCGTTTCCGTTCCGCGCCCATCGCAGCGGTGAATTCCGGGTCGCCGCCAAGGTCCGCGACCTGTCGCTCGACTACATGCCCGCGAGCGGCGCAACGACGCGGGACGGCGCGCCGCCCGCATCGGCCTGGCCGCCGCTGACGCAGGCCGGAGGCGAAATCGTCCTCGACCGCGGCGCGCTCGAATTCTCGGCGTCCGAGGCGCAGCTTGCGGGCGTCGCGATCAGCCACCTGAAGGGCGGCATCGCCGATCTCTTCGAGCGCCGCGTGCTCGCCGTGCAGGGACAGGCGCACGGCGCGGTCGCCGACATGCTGCATTTTGTCGCGACGACGCCGATCGACGGCTGGACGGGCGGTGCGCTGCGCGAGGCGACGGCCAGCGGGCAAGGCGACCTTTCACTCGCATTCGAACTGCCGTTGAATGCGGCGGGCCACGCCAGCGCGAGCGGCAGTCTGCAACTCGCCGGAAGCGACGTGCGCCTGCGCCACGACCTGCCGCTGCTGGGTGCGGCGCGCGGCCGGATCGGCTTCAAGGACCAGGGCTTCACGCTCGACAAGCTCACGGCGCAGCTGTTCGGCGGCGAGGTCGTGATCGACGGCGGCACGCAGGCCGACGGCGCGCTGCGCGTCACCGCGCAGGGCGCGGCGAGCGTCGAGGCGCTGCGCGGCGTCGCCGATCTGCCCTGGCTCGCGCCGCTGGCGCGGTCGCTGCGCGGTCAGGCGCGCTACAAGGCGTCGTTCGCGCGGGTCAAGGGGCGGCCCGAGTTCGAGCTGACGAGCGATCTGGTCGGCGTCGCGTCGAGCCTGCCGGCGCCGCTGGCGAAGGCGGCCGAGGCGCCGCTCGCGCTGCACGTCCAGCTCGCACCTGCGCCCGCCGCGCAGCGCGATACGCTGCGCGCCGAGCTTGGCAAGGTGATGCAGGCGCAGTTCGAGCGCGACCTCTCGGCGGCCGAACCGCGCGTGCTGCGCGGCGGCATCGGCATCTTCGAGCCCGCGCCAACGCCGGATCGCGGCGTCGCGGCGCAGGTGAGTCTGAAGTCGCTCGATATCGACGCCTGGCGGGCGACGTTCGGTGCGGCGCCCGACGCCGCGCGCGGCGCGGGCACGAGCAACGCCGGCAGCGGCTACGCGCCGACGCGGATCGGCCTGAACGTCGAAACGCTCGTCGTCGACGGCCGCCGCCTGTCGCACCTGACCGCGGGCATCTCGTCGTTCGAAGGCCGCTGGCGGGCGACGCTGCAGGCCGACCAGCTCGAGGGCTACCTCGAATATGGCGAAGCGCCCGCCGATACGGCCCTGGGCAGCCCGAGCGGCCACGTGCAGGCGCGCCTGACGCGGCTCGATCTGCCGCGCAGCGAGGTCGACGACGTCACGCGTCTGCTCGATCGCCCGCCGGTGAGCCTGCCGTCGCTCGATATCGTGATCGACGACTTCACGCTCGGCGCGCGCCGCCTCGGGCGACTCGAAGTGCTGGCCGTAAACCGCCCGCCGCCGGCCAGCGAATGGGAGCTGACGCGGCTGCGCCTGGGCATGCCCGACGCCAGCCTCGACGCGACCGGCCGCTGGACGAAGCTGGCGGCCGGCGCAGGCAGCGACACGCGCCGCCGCGCCGCGTTCGACTTCAAGCTTGCCCTCGCCGACAGCGGCGCCTTTCTCGACCGGATCGGCACCCCCGGCGTGATCCGCGGCGGCAAGGGCAGCCTCGCGGGCCAAGTCTCCTGGCTCGGCACGCCGTTCACGCTGGACTATCCGAGCATGACCGGAAAGGTCTCGCTCGATATCGCCGACGGGCAGTTCCTGCAGGCGCAGCCCGGCGTCGCGCGGCTGCTCGGCGTGCTCAGCCTGCAATCGCTCGCGCGCCGGCTGACGCTCGACTTCCGCGACGTCTTCGCCGACGGCTTCGCGTTCGACAGCATCGCAGGCGACGTGCGCATCGACACCGGCATCGCCAGCACCGACAAGCTCGCGATGACCGGCCCGCAGGCGACGGTGCTGATGGCGGGCAGCGCCGATCTGGCGCGCGAGACGCAGGACCTGCACATCGTCGTCGTCCCCGAGATCAACGCCGAGGCGGCGTCGCTCGCGGTCGCCGCGATCAACCCGGCGATCGGCCTGGGCACGTTCCTCGCCCAGATCCTGCTGCGTCAGCCGCTGGCCGAAGCCGGCACGCGCGAATTCCGGGTCACCGGAACGTGGACCGAGCCGGTCGTCGAACCGGTGCCGCGCAGCGCGCCGCCCGCCGCGGGTGCATCATCACCCGATCGATGATCTCGCGCCGCGCATGGAGGAACCGGATATGAGGATTGCCGCCGTCCAGATGGTCTCGACGCCCGATGTCGGGCGCAACCTCGCCGCCGCACGCCGCCTCGTCGCTCGGGCGGCGGCCGACGGCGCGGCGCTCGTCGCGCTGCCCGAATATTTCTGCCTGCTCGGCCACCACGAGCGCGACAAGATCGCGCTCGCCGAGGCGCCGGGCGACGGCACTATCCAGCACGCGCTTTCCGCGATGGCACGCGAGAGCGGCGTCTGGCTGGTCGGCGGCACGCTGCCGATGCGCATCGAAGGCGTTTCCGATCGCGCCCTCAACGCCTGCTGCGTTTACGCGCCCGACGGCGCGCTCGCAGCGCGCTACGACAAGATGCACCTGTTCTCGTTCAAGACCGCAGGCGAGGATCACGACGAATCGCGCGTGCTGCGCGCCGGCGACAGGCCCGTCGCGTTCGATGCCGCCGTCGCGCCCGGCGCCACGCTGCGCGTCGGTCTGAGCATCTGCTACGACCTGCGCTTTCCCGAGTTGTACCGGGCGCTCGGCGCGCCGGCGCCGTGCGACCTGCTGTGCGTGCCGGCCGCGTTCACCTACCCGACCGGCGAGGCGCACTGGGAACTGCTGCTGCGCGCGCGGGCGGTCGAGAACCAGTGCTACGTGATCGCCGCCGCGCAGGGCGGGCGCCACGAGAACGGCCGGCGCACCTGGGGCCACAGCATGATCGTCGATCCGTGGGGCGAGGTGCTCGCCTGCCTCGCCGAGGGCGAAGGCGTGGTCGGCGCCGAACTCGACCTCGAGCGCATCGCCGGCGTGCGCCGCCGGCTGCCGGCGCTTGCCCACCGGCGCGCCGATCTGGCCGGCGCGCCGGACGCCGCGCGCTGACGCGACTTCAGTTCACCGCGAAGCAGTAGAGCAGCCCGGCGCCGCCGGTGCTCTTGAGCGCATCCATGCTGCAGCCGCGCGACTGGTGCGACGAATTCCACGACCTGGCAGGCACGCTGTCGTCGAGCCCCTTGCGGTCGCTGTGACCGGCCATCGCCGCGCCCGCGCCGTCCTTCGTCCAGTTGCCGCAGTTGGTATCGACCCCCACGCCGGCGATCGCGGTGCCGTTCGGCTGCGAGCCGGTCAGGATATCGTGCATGTTGGGCGTATCGCCAATGCCGCCCACGACTTGCCCCTTCTCGGTCAGCGCGGTCTGCTTGTTCAGATTGTTGTCGCCGTGGAGCTGGGCGAGGTTCGTCGCGATCACATCGCCGCGCGCGTTCTGCCACGGGCCGCTGCCGATGCGGTCGCGGGCGTTGACCTTGGGCACGCCGTTCTCGGTCGTGCTGAGGTAGGCGCGCCAGGTGCGCTTGCCGGCGCCGACCGCCGTCGCGAGCGCCTGGCAGTGCGCGTCGGCGCCGGCGAGGCCGCCGAAGTCGGCACCCTTGCCGGGGTTCACGCTGGTGACGAAGAAAGTCATCTTCTCCTGCGGCGTGGAAGGCGGCGTCGCGCACGCAGCGAGCAGCGCGAGTGATGCGAGGGCGGTGATGCGGTTCGGTGTGCCAAGCTTCAAGGTCGACTCCTGCGGCAGATGGTTGGGTGGCGCAGACTAACCGATGCGCGGCCGTGCTGCAATGCGAGGCGAGCGAGCGAGGTGAGCAGATGCGAGGCGGGTACGCGCCGCAATCGCGTACCGCAATCGCGCCGCAATCTCTACATTCGGTTCGGTCCGGTATCAGCCCGCCCGGCAATGGCCGAGCATTCCGAGGTGCGCCGCACGCTGCTATCAAGGCGTGCTCAGGCGAACCCATGAGCGATCGGGGTGCGAAGGCGTCTCGAACTGACCTCTGGCCCCGTCAGGCCGGCTCGTCGCCCTTGCGCGGCGGATTGCCCTTGCCCGCACGCTTCAGGACCGCCTTGGCCCGCCCCGGGGTCGCGCGTTTGGCGCGGGCCGCGAAATAGCGTTCCGCCTCGGCGATCGCGCCCACGCGCGCCGCGAGCGCCGTGGCAATGAACTGATTCATGCTCACGCCTGAGGCGCTGGCCTGTTTCGCTGCTGCATCCTTGAGCTCGGCGGGCAGCCGCAACGGGAAACTGGCGATGGTGTTCATGCACGTATCCTCTGTAGACAAGGCGCGGGACGCTCGGCAACGATGCCAAAGGCTTCGCATGCCGTGCGCATGTGACGGATGTTGAACGTCGCGATCATGTCGGCCTGGCCGTTGATCGCGGTTTCGATCACCAACTCGTCATCCTTGTCCGCCCCGCTGGGCCGCCAGCGAAAATCGAATGCCACCGGCACACAAACACCCGCCAGTTCGTCCAGCACGTCGATCACGTCGCGCTGACTCAACCTCGCTGCGGCAAGATGCTGCGGCCTCGACAGGACGGCTTCGTACTCGAGGAGCAGCGGCACGGCCAGCAGCAAGCTGAACTTGGCGTCCAGCGCGTCCAGAAGCAACTGGCGCGATGCGCCAGCGTCGCTCAGGAACGCTGCCAGCACCACGTCCGTGTCCAGCACCAGCCGGGTCATACTGACATCATATACGATGTTAGTGGCTCGGCGAGGGCAGGGTATCAGCGCACAGGGTGCCAGCGCCTGCAGGGCGAACGCGCGATGCCGTTCGAGTTGACCCGCCGAGATGCGGCCGCGCGGTCAGCGTTCCGAAGATTCCACCGCGGCCCATCTTGCCCGACCCCGTCGCACGGATCGGCGAAGTGTCCGGCATCGTCACGTCTCGGGTCAATGGGACATGACCACGCAGCCGCGCCGTCCGGCGCTCTTGGCGCGCATGGCCTCGTCCCCTGTCGCGGCGATGGCGGACTCGACCGCCGCGCCCGCGCGAACGACACCGACGGAGACGAGGACCGTGATCTGCTTGTCCGGCCCGCCATCGGCATGCGCGATGCCGAGCTGCGCGATCTTCTTGCGCATCCGCTCCGCCACCACCAACGCGACCGGAAAGTCGGTGCAGGGCAGGACCACGACGAATTCCTCACCCCCCTTGCGATAGACGAGGTCGGTGTCGCGCGCCGACGCCTGCAGGGTTGCAGCGATGGTCCGAAGCGCGGCGTCCCCCGCCTTGTCGCCATACAGGTGGTTGTAGCGGCCGAAGTGGTCGACGTCGATGAAGAGCACCGCACACGTCGCCCATCGGCTGCCGGGATTGCCGACGACGAGCGGCTCGACCTCGGCCAATGCACGCCGGTTGGCCAGGCCGGTGAGCGCGTCGGTGCGCGCCTCGGCATGCAGGCGCCGGTTCGCTTCCTCGAGTTCGTACAACGCCTCGCCGTGCGCGCGGTAGTTCTCGAGCTCCTGCGCGGCGCCGGCATCGTAGGCCACGACCTGTCGCCGTCCGCGCAGCTTGGCAACGAATACCGCGACGTCGACCTCCCCGACGACGGCATCGAGTCGCCTCTTCCTGCCCAGGGTCACACCGACCGACGCGGTGACCGCGCCGAACTCTGCACCGGCTTCTTCAGGATCGAGTTCCGGCCGCGCCAGTCGCCCGATCGCCTCCTGCAGCGAAGGCGTCAGCGACCCCGGAATCATCGCCATGAACTCGTCGCCGCCCACTCGCCAGGCCTCGGCACCGCCGGGCAGCGCGGCGGTCAGGCAGGCGGCAAATGCCTTCAATACCCGATCGCCCCGATCGTGGCCGAGGCGGTCGTTGACGCTCTTGAATTGATCGAGGTCGACTGCGCAAACGACACACTCCGGCAGCTCCCGCAGCGCGACCTCGAGACGCTGCATGCACTGCCTGCGGTTGCCCAGGCCGGTGATCGGATCGGTGACGCCCAGTCGTGCAAGCTCCTCGATCTGCTGCCGATGCGGCGTGGCGTCGACCAGATGCAGCGCCAGACCCCGGACTCGAGGGTGCCGAGCGAGGTTCACCCCCTGGCACTCGATCCATACGCCCCGGCCATCCAAGTGCCGGAACTCGCCGGCGAAGAACATCGTCGCCGGCGGCTCGGTGGCGAAAAGCGCTGCCCGGTAGGCGGTAAACGCATCCCGCGCCGACGGCGATACGAGTTCGTCGAGCACGACGCCGACCGGATCGAGCCCGAAGAGGCGCACGGCACCCGGATTCGCAAATGCCACCAGCCCATGTGCGCCGACGACGACGAATGCCGCGGGCGCGAGGCTCAGCAGCGCGTGTTCCAACGATCCCGACTCGCGTGATTGCATGCCGATCGAATTCTTCCATTCGATCGCACCCGCCGACAGGCCGAAGTGGGCCGGGTTGCGGCCGCATTTGCGGCGCAAGCTCCTGCCCACGACGCGCGCTGATGCCGCTCAGGTCTGCAAGGCGCGCAGCTCGCGCAGCGTCACCGACAGCATTGCCGTATCGGCTGCCGGCGCGGCGCGCACTTCGGTCATCAATTGCGCGGCGCGCTGCAGCGCGCGGCCGTTCGCGTTCTGCCACGCTTCGATGCGCCCGGCGGCGGGCGTGCCGCGCGCGCCGCAGGCGAGGACGGCGGCCGTGATCGCACGCTGCAGGCCCGACAGATCGTCCTGCATCGCGACCCTGGCGAGGTTGCGCCAGTGCTGGTCGCCGGGCAGGGCGCCGATCCTGTCGTGCAGCCACGGCAGGCCGAGGCGGTTGCCGATCTCGAAATAGATCGCGGCGACGAGTTCGACCGCCTCGCCGGCATCGGCCGCGACCTCGGCGATATCGAGCGTCGCATGCAGCGAGTCGAAGGTCGCGACGCGCAGCGCCAGATCGCGCGGCACGCCTTCGCTTTCGTATTGCCGCACGACGGCCTCGACGCCGGGGTTGGCCTCGGCGCTGTGAAGCTCGCGCAGCCGCGCGCCGAGCGCCTCGACCCCGGGCTGGAAGTAGGCGACGGTATCGGCCATATCGTCGGCGAGCCGCCGCGAGCGCAGCAGCCAGGTCGTGCCGCGTTCGAGCTGGGCGCTGGTGTGGATCAGCATGCGCGCCTGCACGTCGTCGGCGACCCGGTTGTCGAGCGCCTCGATCGCGTGCCACATCGGCACCAGGCCGAAGATATCGCGGCTCATCAGGTAGGCGCGCACGACTTCGTCGGCACGCGCACCGGTCGACTCGACGAGCCGGTAGACGTAGGTGCTGCCGACGCGGTTGAGCATGCTGTTGGTGACGTAGGTGGCGATGATCTCGCGCCCGAGCGGATGGCGCGGCATCCACTGCGTGAAGCGCTCGCGCAGCCGCTTCGGGAAGTAGCGCGTCAGCGTGACCGCGAGCCGCGGGTCATCTGGCAGCGGCGACGCGAGAAGCTCGTCGTAGAGCCAGATCTTGCTGTAGGCGAGCAGCACGGCGCGCTCGGGCGTCGTCAGGCCGAGGCCCTCGGCGCGGCGCTCGGCGAGCTGTTCGTCGCTCGGCAGATACTCGATCGCGCGGTTCAGGCGGCCGGCCTTCTCGAGGAACTGCATGAAGCGCGTCTGGGCGTCGAGCATCTGCGGCGCGATGCGGCCGGTGACCGAGAGCACCTGGGTCTGGAAGACGTTGTCGCGCAGCACGAGGGCGGCGACTTCGTCGGTCATCTCGGGCAGCAGCGCGTTGCGCTGCTTCTCGGTCATCTCGCCTTCGGCGACCGGCAGCCCGAGCAGGATCTTGATATTGACCTCGTGATCCGAGGTGTCGACGCCGGCCGAGTTGTCGATCGCGTCGGTATTGATGCGCCCGCCGGCAAGCGCATATTCGATCCGCCCGCGCTGGGTACAGCCGAGGTTGCCGCCTTCGACGAAGACCTTGCAGCGCAGCTCGCGGCCGTCGACGCGCAGCACATCGTTGGCACGGTCGCCGACCTGCGCGTGCGACTCGTCGCTCGCCTTCACGTAGGTGCCGATGCCGCCGTTGTAGATCAGGTCGACCGGCGCCTTCAGGATCGCATGCACGAGCTCGGTCGGCGTCAGCGTCTCGGCATCGATGCCGAGCGCGGCCTTCACCTCGGGCGTGATCGCGATCGACTTCGCACTTCGCGCGTGCACGCCGCCGCCGGCCGAGATCAGCGCCGCGTCGTAGTCGGCCCACGACGAGCGCGGCAGCGCGAAGAGCCGCTCGCGCTCGGCGAAGCTGCGCGCCGCGTCGGGGCTCGGGTCGAGGAAGACGTGGCGGTGGTCGAAGGCGGCGACGAGCCGGATATGACGCGACAGCAGCATGCCGTTGCCGAACACGTCGCCCGACATGTCGCCGATGCCGGCGACCGTGAAATCGGTCGATTGCGTGTCGACACCGAACTCGCGGAAGTGGCGCTTGGCCGACTCCCACGCGCCGCGCGCGGTGATGCCCATGCCCTTGTGGTCGTAGCCGACCGAGCCGCCCGACGCGAAGGCGTCGCCGAGCCAGAAGCCGTACTCCTTGCTGATGCCGTTGGCATAGTCGGAAAAGCTCGCCGTGCCCTTGTCGGCGGCAACGACGAGATAGGGGTCGTCGTCGTCGTGGCGCACAACCTGCGGCGGCGGCACGATCGCCGTGCCGACCCGGTTGTCGGTGACGTCGAGCAGGCCGCGCAGATAGTCCTTGTAGCAGGCAACGCCCTCGGCGAGGAAGGCATCGCGGTCTGCTGCCGGCGGCGCCTTCTTCAGCACGAAGCCGCCCTTCGAGCCGACCGGCACGATGACCGTGTTCTTCACCATCTGCGCCTTCACGAGGCCGAGCACCTCGGTGCGGAAATCCTCCGGCCGGTCCGACCAGCGCAGCCCGCCGCGCGCGACGCGCCCGCCGCGCAGATGCACTCCCTCGAAGCGCGTCGAGTAGACGAAGATCTCGAACATCGGCTTCGGTTCGGGCAGCCCCGGCACCTTGCTCGGGTCGAACTTGAACGAGACGAAGCCGCGTCGTTCGCCCGCCGCACCGCGGCGCCAGTAGTTGGTGCGCGTCGTCGCCAGGATGAGCGCCATATATTGGCGCAGCACGCGATCCTCGGAAAGGTTGTCCACCCCTTCGAGCGCAGCCTCGATCGCGGCAACGTGCTCGGGCGCCCGCGCATCGGCGCCGGCCGGCGCGTCCGGATCGAAGCGCGCCTTGAAGAGCGCGACGAGGTGGCGTGCGATCTGCGGATGGGCGGCGAGCGTGGCCCGGATGAAGGCCTGCGACAGCGCGAAGCCGATCTGGCGCATGTATTTCGCGTAGGCGCGCAGGACGACGATCTCGGCCGCCGGCAGCAGCGCGCCGACGACGAGCCGGTTGAAATCGTCGTTCTCGACCTCGCCGGCGAGGATCGCGCCGAACGCCTCCTCGAATACCGGGCGCAGCGTGTCGATCTCGAGGTCGGCATCGCCCTGGCCGCTGTCGAGCCCGAAATCGTGGATCCAGATCGGCGCGCCGTCCTGCGTCGCGACGCGGTAGGGATGCTCGTCGAGCACCTTCAGGCCCATATGCTCGAGCATCGGCAGGCTGCCCGACAGCGTCAGCGGCTGCGCAAGGCGCAGCAGCTTGAAGCGCAGCGCGCCGGGCGGCGCTTCGAGCGGCCGGTACAGCGTCATCGCGACCGGCCGGGCCTCGCTCATCTGTGCCATCAGCTCGATATCGGGGACCGCGGCGCGGGCCGCGAAATCGGACCGGTAGGCGGCCGGAAAGGCATTGCAGAAGCGGCGCAGCAGGGCGTTGCCGCGCGCCTCGCCGGCGGCTTCGATCAGCGCCGCCTTCAGATCGTCGTCCCAGCGCCGCGCCGAGGCGACCAGCCGCTGCTCGATCTCGCGCGCGTCGTAGTCGGGAATCTGCCCCGGCCGGGTGCGCACCAGGATCTGGATGCGCGCGAGGACCGACTCCGTCAGGTGGACGTTGAACTCCGAGCTGACGCCGTTGAAGGCCTTGACGAGGATCGCCTGCCACTTCTCGCGCAGCTCGGTCGTGTAGTTCTCGCGCGGCGCGTAGATCAGGCACGACAGGAAGCGCTCGAACGGGTCGCGCCGGATGAAGAGGCGAAAGCGCTGCCGCTCGTCGAGGTGCAGGATGCCGATCGCGGTGCGCAGCAGGTTGTCTTCGCCGGTCTGGAACAGCTCGTCGCGCGGATAGGTCTCGAGGATGTGGGCGAGCGCCTTGCCGGTATGGCCGCCGGCAGGCAGCCCGGCGCGCTCGATGACGTTGGCGATCTTGCGCCGCAGCAGCGGAATCTGGGCCGGGCTCGCGTTGTAGGCGGTCGAGGTGAAGAGGCCGAGGAAGCGATCCTCGCCGATCACCTCGCCGTCGGCACCGAAGCGCTTGACGGCGATGTAGTCGAGGTAGCCGGGGCGATGCACCGTCGAGCGCGCGGTCGACTTGGTGACGACGAGCAGTTCGGGCCGGCGCGCATAGGCGCGCACCTCGGGCGGCAGCGCGGCAAAGCCGGAAGCGACGACCTTGACGTTCGCGGGGTCGGTCTCGCGCAGGATGCCGAGGCTCGAATCGGGGACGATGCGCAGGGTGTCGACGCCGTCCTGGACCACCAGGTCGTGCGAGCGGCTGCCGAGGAAGGTGAAATGGTTGTCGGCGAGCCATTCGAGAAAGGCGCGGCCCTCGTCGAGCTCGGCCGCCGGCATCGGCAGGGTCCGCGTCGACAGGCCATGGATGATGCCGAGCACGCGATCACGCATCGCCGGCCAGTCCTCGACCGTCTGGCGCACATCGCCGAGCACGCGCTCGAGGTCGGCGGCGAGTTCCTCGAGCAGCTCGGCGTCGGGCACGCGATCGACCTCGACGTGAATGAAGGACTCGCGCCGCGCGGCCGGGTCCGACGCCTCGGCGAGCCCGGCGAGCGTGCCGTCGCCCGCGCGCCGCACGGCGAGCACCGGATGGATGATCAGGTGCAGCGTCAGCCCGTGGCGGTTGACCTCCATCGTGACGGTATCGACGAGGAAGGGCATATCGTCGTTCACGATCTCGACGATCGTGTGCGTCGATTGCCAGCCGTGCTCGGCGACCGTCGGGTTGAAGGCGCGCACGCGCACCTTGCCCGGCGCACGGCGGCGCGCGAAGCTCCAGTGCGACAGCAGCGCGCCATACAGATCGGGCACCTCGCGCTCGTCGAGATCCTCGGGATCGACCTGGCCGAAATACTGGCGCGCAAAGGCCTCCAGCAGATCGCGCTGATCGGCACTCAGCTTCGCGCGCAGTAGCGCGGCGACCTGCTCCAGACGCTCGGATCGCTGTTCGGTGTCGCTCGATGGTCTTGGCATGCTCGTCTCCGTTATCTTCGTCTCGACGGCTCGCGGCGCGCCTGCAATGCCCGGGCGCCGGCCGTGGCGTCGTAATTTACCCCCGAAGCGCTGCCCCCGTTCCCCTATCGCGTTGCCGGCCGCTTGGGCTTGCGAAAGGTCCACCACGGCAGCACGCGGCGCAGCGACAGCACCTCGCCGCTGTCGCCCGCCTCGTAGCCCGGCAGGGCATTCAGCTGGGCGCGCCATTGCGCGCTTTGCAGCAGCCCGAGCAAAGTCTGCACCTGCGGCTGCACGAGCGCGTGCTGCAGCGTGACGAGGAAATACTGCTCCTGCACGAGCGGCACGAAACCCATGCCGCGCGCCCTTGCCGCCGCCTCGATGCCGAGCGCGGCGTCGGCGCTGCCGCTGGCCACCGCCTCGGCGGCCGAGCGGTGCGATGGCTCGGTGCGGTCGTAGCCGGCGATGTACTGGGGGTTGATTCCCTGCGCCGCGAGCAGCTCGTCGAAGACGACGCGCGTTCCGGTGCCGCGTGCCCGATTCGCGAAGCGGATGCCGTGGCGGCACAGATCGGCGAGCAGCGTGATCTCGTGCGGATTGCCGGGCGCGACGATCAGCCCCTGCGTGCGCCGCGCGAAGGCGACGAGCTTGTGACGCCCGGGCTTGAGCATGCCGCGGTAGACGCGCGCCGTCGGCGAGCGCAGCGGCGATTCGACGAGGGCGTGAAAGCCCGCCATCAGGCAGCGCCCGTCGTTGAGCGCGGCGAGCGCATCGACGCTGCCCGAGAAACCGATGTCCAGGTGCAGCCGGTGGCGCTCGCGCGCCAGCGTGCGCAGCAGCGGCAGCGCATCGTCGTGGCTGGCGACGATCGGGATGACGCCCGCGCCGTCGTCGAAGGCGATCGCGAAGGCCTGCTCGAGTTCGGCGCGCAGCGCCTCGATCTGCGGCGCCAGGCGCGCCTGGGCGCGGCGCTCGGCCCACAAGAGCTTCTCGCCGAACGGCGACAGCACGGCCGGCCGGCCCTTGTTCCAGACGACGAGCGTCTGACCGAGTTCCTGCTCCCAGCGCTTGAGCTCGCCCCAGACGTGGCGATACGACAGCGCGAGCCGGCGCGCCGCGCCGTTGATCGACCCGCTGTCGTGCACCGCGCCGAGCAGCGCGAGCAGCGGATGGTGCAGTTCGCGCTGCTGCGGTTCGACGCCGACGAGGCTGTAGGTCAGGTTGACTCTATGCATGACTGTTCATATGTGCGGATCACAGAACGCCGCCGAGAATGGCGCGAGCCCGAGCCTAACCCGATGAGTGCATTCGCCGAGAGCTTCCATACCGCCGCCCGATTGATCCTGCAGGCCGACTCGGTCCTCGTTCACACCGTCGCGCTCTCGCTCACCGTCAGCGGCAGCGCGACGCTGATCGCCTCCTGCCTCGGCCTCGCATTCGGCGCCTGGATGGCGGTCGCGCATTTCCCGGGGCACCGCCAGCTGACGCTCTTCGTCAATACCATGCTCGCGCTGCCGGCGGTCGTCGTCGGTCTGATCGTCTATCTGCTGCTGTCGCGCAGCGGGCCGCTCGGCGTCTTCGGCATCCTCTTCACGCCGGCGGCGATGGTGATCGCGCAGACCGTGCTCGTGCTGCCGATCATCGTCGCGCTGACGCGCCAGCTCGTTGCCGACGCCTTGCGCGACGGCGGCGACCAGCTGCTCTCGATGGGCGCGCGCCCGCTGACCTGTGCGCTCCTGATGCTCGTGCACAGCCGCTGGGCGGTGCTGACGGTACTGATCGCCGCCTTCGGGCGCGCGATCTCCGAGGTCGGCGCGGTGATGATCGTCGGCGGCAATATCGACGGCTTCACGCGCGTGATCACGACGACGATCGCGCTCGAGACGAGCAAGGGCGACCTGCCGCTGGCGATGGCACTCGGCATCGTGCTGCTCGTCGTCGTCGCCGTGCTCAACATGCTGCTCGGACTCACCCGCCGCGGCGGGCAGGGCTCGGCACTGGCGGGGGTGCGATGACGCTGATCGCGCTCGACGATGTCTCGGTGCGCTTCGGCGACGTGCGGGCGCTCGATGGCGTCACGATGAACGTCGAGCGCGGCGACTTCATCGCCCTCCTCGGCCCCAACGGCTCGGGCAAGACGACGCTCCTGCGCACGCTGCACGGCATCTTGAAGCACAGCGGCAAGCGCCGCGTCGGCGCCGGATTCGGGCGCCAGGCGATGGTCTTCCAGCGCCCGTTCGTGATCCATCTGTCGGTGCGCAACAGCATGCGCCTGGCGCTGTGGCTCGCCGACGTGCCGCGCGCGCAGTGGGACGAGCGCGTCGCGCAGGCACTGCGCCGCGTCGACCTGCAGGGCGTCGAGCAGCGCCCGTCGCGTGCGCTGTCGGGCGGGCAGCAGCAGCGCCTCGCGCTGGCCCGCGCGTGGGCGGTCAAGCCGCAACTGCTGTTCCTCGACGAGCCGACCGCGAGCCTCGATCCGACCGCCAAGCACGAAGTCGAGGAGGTGCTCGCGAGCTTCGCCGCCGAAGGCATGACGCTCGTGATGAGCACCCACAACCTCGGCCAGGCCAAGCGCCTCGCGAGCCGCGTGATCTACCTCGAAGGCGGCGCGATCCACGCCGACCTGCCGAAACCCGAGTTCTTCAACGGCCGGCTGCAAGGGCCGGCACAACGCTTCCTGAAAGGAGAAATGCTGTGAACTCACGATTCGACGTTTCGACGCTCGCCTCCCGCGGCCGCCGTGCCGCGCTGGTCCTCGCGCTCGCCGCCGCCGCGCTGCTGCCGTTCGCGGCCCAGGCGCAGGACAAGACGATCGTCATGGCCTCGACGACGAGCACCGAGCAGTCGGGCCTCTTCGCGCACCTGCTGCCGGCCTTCACGAAGGCGACCGGCATCACGGTGCGCGTCGTCGCGCAGGGCACCGGCCAGGCGCTCGACATGGGGCGCCGCGGCGACGCCGACGTGCTCTTCGTGCACGACAAGGCGGCCGAGGAGAAATTCATCGCCGAGGGTTGGGGCCTGCCGCGGCGCGACGTGATGTACAACGACTTCGTCATCGTTGGCCCGAAGAACGACCCCGCCGGCATCAAGGGCCACGACGTGGTGGAGGCGATGAAGAAGCTCGCCGCGTCGAAGGCCGAATTCGTCTCGCGCGGCGACCGCAGCGGCACGCACAGCGCCGAATTGCGCTTCTGGAAGGAGGCGGGCGTCGCCTCGCCCGAGACGACCGTGCCGGGCTACAAGGCGTGCGGCTGCGGCATGGGGCCGGCGCTCAATATCGCATCGTCGAGCAACGCCTACGTGCTGACCGACCGCGGCACGTGGCTGTCGTTCAAGAACCGCGGCGACCTCGCGATCCTGGTCGAAGGCGACAAGCGGCTCTTCAACCAGTACGGCGTCATCGTCGTCAATCCGGCCAAGCATCCGAACGTGAAGAAGGATCTCGCGCAGGCCTTCGCCGACTGGGTCGTCTCGCCCGCCGGGCAGGAGACGATCGCCTCCTACAAGGTGAACGGCGAACAATTGTTCTTCCCGAACGCGAAACCGCAATAGGCGATTGCACCGCACGCGCAGCTGTCGTGACGGGACCGACGCCCGATCGCGCGCAGGCGCATACCGGGCGCGAGGCGATCGTCGTCTTCGCCGCCGGCAGCCTGCGTTCGGCGCTGCTCGAGGTCGGTGCGGCGTTCGAGGCGGCGGACGCTTCGGCCCCGGTCGAGTTCGTATTCGGCGCCTCCGGGCTGCTGAAGGACCGGATCGCCGCCGGCGAGCGCGCCGACGTCTTCGCATCGGCCAATATGGCGCATCCGCAGGCGCTCGCGGCGGCCGGCAAGGCATCGCCGGTGCAGCGCGTCGCGCGCAATACGCTGTGCGCCCTCGTCTCGCCGAAACTCGACGTGACGCCCGGGACGCTGGTCGACGCGATGCTCGACCCTGGCGTCAAACTCGGCACGTCGACGCCGAAGGCCGACCCCTCGGGCGACTACGCGGTGCAGATGTTCGAGCGCATCGAGCAGCAGGGCCGCGCCGGCGCGTTCGCCGCGCTGAACGGCAAGGCACTGCACCTCACCGGCGGGCCGGATTCGCCGCCGCCGCCGAAGGACAGGAGCATCTACGGTGTGCTCGTCGCCGAGGGCAAAGCCGACATCTTCATCACCTACTGCACGAACACGCTGATCGCGGCCGCCGAGCAGCCGGGGCTGAAGTCGACCGCCGTGCCGGACGCGATCAACGTCGGCGCCGACTACGGCGTCGCCGTGATCGGGGGCGCCCCGGCGGCGCAGCGCTTCGTCGCCTTCTTGCTCGCGCCATCGGGCCAGGCGATCCTCGCGCGCCACGGCTTCGCGCCGCGCTGAAGGCCGGCGGCACCGGCGCCCGGCGCGGCGCGCACCCTCACTGCGCGGCGCGAGGCCGGCGCCGCAGAAGCTGGGTGATGACGAGCGTCATGACGACGACTTCGGCCTGGTTGATCACCTCGTAGCGAAAGCGCGCGACGCCGCGATCGGGCTTGCTGCGGGACATCTTCGTGTCGAGCAGCGTGAAGCGGCAGCGCAGCGTATCGCCCGGGCGCACCGGCGCGAGCCAGCGCAGCTCGTCGACGCCAAGGCCGGCGATCGGGCATTGGTCGAACATCCGCGAATCGAGAACCAGCGCCCAGGCGAGCGCCGCAGTCTGGAAGCCACCGCACGCCAGGCCGCCAAACGCCGAATCGCGCGCCGCGACCGGGTCGGTATGAAAGTACTGCGGGTCGTAGCGGCGCGCGAAGCCGATCGCCTCTTCCTCGCTGATCGTGCGCGGCGGGCTGAGGCAGGCGACGCCGGGCTCGAAGTCCTCGAGGTAGTAGCTGCGCTCGCTCATCGATGGTGATCCTGGGGGTTCGACGCCTTGCGCCGCATTGTTGCCGGCACGGCGCGGTTGCGCCGGCCGCCGACGCGATATCCAGCTACGCAAGAAGGGGTGCGAAGTCCGATCCACCGCACGCGAATTGACCATCGGCCACGCAGCCATTGCGCGCCTGCAGGCTCGACCCGGACGAGAAGCGGCTACAGTGGGAGCCGGTTTCGGATCAGCTTTGGAGGAAGCAAATGAGCACATTGGTGGTGGTGAGCTACGAGCAGGAGTTCCAGGCCGAGGAGGTTCGCCTCAAGCTGCGCAAGCTGCAGAAGGACTACCTGATCGACCTCGAGGATGCGGTCGTCGCGACGAAGGACGCGAAGGGCAAGGTCAAGCTGCACCAGGCGATGAATCTGACCGGCGCGGGCGCGCTCAGCGGCGGCTTCTGGGGCGCGCTGATCGGCCTGATCTTCATGATGCCGCTGCTCGGCGCGGCGGTCGGCGCGAGCGCGGGCGCGGTCTCGGGCGCGCTGACCGACCTCGGCATCGACGACAAGTTCATGAAGGACCTCGCGCAGCAGATGCAGCCCGGTGGCTCGGTGCTCTTCGTTTTGGCCCGCGGCGCGACACCCGACAAGGTGATGGAGGAGTTGCAGGGCACTGGCGGCAAGATCCTCAAGACCTCGCTCACGCACGAGGACGAGGCCAAGCTGCAGGCCGTCTTGAGCGCCACGAAGCCGTAGCCCTGGAACGATAGGCGCGACGATGCAGATCCAGGTCAATACCGACAAGCATATCGACGGCAGCCAGGCTCTCGCGGCGCATGTCGAGGCGGTGGTCGAACGCACGCTGCGCCACGTGCGCGACCACGTCACGCGCGTCGAGGTTCACCTGAGCGACGAGAATGCGGGCAAGGCAGGCGCCGGCGACAAGCGCTGTCTGATCGAGGCGCGGCTCGAGCGTCACCCCCCGGTCGCCGTGGCGGATGTGGCGGACAACCTCCACCAGGCGATCGACGGCGCGGCCGACAAGCTGAAGACGGCGCTGCAGGCGATCCTCGGCCGCATCACCGATACGCATCGCCGCCGGTCCGACGCCGGCGGCACCGACTGAACGGCCGGCGCAAGGCAGCGTGTCGGGCGCCCAACGCACCGATCGCGAGGCGCTCGTCACGGCGCTTGCGCTCGCCCTCGGCGCTGCCGTCTCGCTCGGCCTGGCGCGATTCTCGTATGCGGTGCTGCTGCCGCCGATGCGCGACGATCTGGGCTGGAGCTATTTCACCGCGGGCGCGATGAATACCGCCAACGCCGCCGGCTACCTCGGCGGCGCACTGCTGGCGCCGGCGCTGCTCGCGAACGTCGGCGCGCGCACCGCGCTCGTCGGCGGCAGCGTCGGCACCACGCTGCTGCTCGCGCTGCACGGATTCACGGCTTCGGACGCGCTGCTCTGCACATTGCGGTTTCTGACTGGCGTCGCAAGCGCCGCGATGTTCGTCGCCGGTGGCTTGCTCGCCGCCCGGCTCGGTTCGCAACTGGCGAGCGGCTCGCGCATCACCCCGGGGTTCGTGCTCGGGCTCTACTACGGCGGGACCGGCCTCGGGATCGCGGCCAGCGCGCTCGCGCTGCCGCCGATCATCGCCCTGTCGGTAACGCAAGCCGGCCGGCCGGGCTGGCAATGGGGCTGGATCGGGCTCGCCGCGCTGGCGCTCGCATCGACCGTGCCGATCGCGCGCAGCACCGCGATGCTGCGCGACGCGGCCGCCGCGCGCGCGGCACACGGCCGCTTCGACTGGCGGCCGTTCGGCTTTGGCCTGGCGTCGTATTTCATGTTCGGCCTCGGCTATATCGGCTACATGACCTTCATCATCACGCTGCTCAAGGAACAGCAGATGTCGACCGGCGCGCTGGTCGCCTTCTACACGCTGCTCGGATTCGGCGTGATGGCGTCGCCCTGGCTGTGGGCCGGGTTGCTGCAGCGCCAGCGCGGCGGCAAGGCGCTCGCGATCCTGAGCGCGCTGCTTGCGGTCGCGACGCTGCTGCCCGTCGTCTCGGCGCAGGCCGTGCCGGCGTTCGTATCGGGAGGATTGTTCGGCGCCGTCTTCCTGTCGCTCGTCGCGTCGACCACGGCCCTTGTGCGCCACAACCTGCAGCCGGCGGCATGGCCGGCGGGAATCAGCGCATTCACGATCGTCTTCGCGGTCGGGCAGATCGTCGGCCCGAGTCTCGTCGGCCGCCTTGCCGACGGCGGCGGCGGACTGCGCGCCGGTCTCGCGGTGTCGGCCACCATGCTCGCGCTCGGCGCGGTGCTCGCGCTGCGCCAGCGTCCGCTGCCGCTGCCGGCGTAGACGCGCATCCGGGAAGCGCCCAGCAAAAAGCCCCGTCGCTTGGGGCGGGGCTTGCCATCGCCTGCCGGCGCGCGTTGCGCCGGCAATGCAGCGCAATCAGCCGTTGCGGCGGCGACGCGCGACGCTGGCCACGACGGCGAGGCCGGCAAGCATCAGCGCATACGTTTCGGGCTCGGGGATGGCGGCGATCGAGTTGATCCAGCCTACATTGCTGTACACGGCGGTCGAAGCCATCAGATCGCCCCAGCTGCCGCTGTTGGCGCTGCTGTAGTCGCAACTCGGGCTGATGCGGCCGCCGCAGAACTGCCAGCCCCAGCTGTGCACGCCGGTGACCAGCCATTCGCTGCCGTTCCAGACGAAGTCGCCGCCGCCCGAATCGCCGCCCGTGATCAGGGACTCGATGGCGTCGCCATTGTTGCTCGTCCAGAGGTTGCCCGTCATGCCGGCGACGATGCCGAGCGTATTGTTTCGACCTTCCGGATGGGCCTGGCTGGGGGGGCCGCCGTCATAATCGGCGACAAATTCTTCACCGTAGGTATTGTCGCCCGAGCCGTCCCAGGCGTCGAGGAACACCTTCGAGGTCACGTCGAAGGTGTTGTAGCCGTAGTGGCCGTGGCCCCACTCGTTCCAGTTCGGGGCGGTGGCCGTGTTGCCCACCGTCGTCGTACCGTAGCCCATCATCAGCACCTGCTTGCCGAGCGCGCTCTGGGTGTCGATGTTGAAGCCCTGGATGCCTTCCACCTTCTGGTCGAGCTTGATGATCGCCATATCGGCACCGGTCGACAGCGTACCGTTCCAGCCGGGCTTGAGGTAGGCTGCGGCGGCACCGCGCGTCGCGGTGGCGACATCGTTGTTGATGCCGAAATCGATCTGCATCACATTGAAGTTGTCGGCGCAGTGACCCGCGGTCAGCACGTACATGCCGCCCGCGAGCAGCGTACCCGAGCAGACGTAGGCGCCGTTGTTCAGATCTCCGTCGCTGTCGAAGAGAAGGCGTGCGACGCCGTCGAAATTGACGCCATTGAACGTCGAGGACGAATTGAACCGCCAGTTCGACGGCGCGGTGTTGTTCGACATGGCGTGTGCCGTGCCGAAGCCTGCGAGCAGCGCCGCGATCGGCGCAAGCCGCATGGCACGAGATGCGAGTGTCATCCTGATTCTCCTGAACGGGTTGTGAGAATTCCGATTCTGCGTTGACATCCATCACGGCACAACGGCACCCCCCCACGAACGGGGGGGTAGCGTTTCGACTCTTGACAAGTGGCTCGATCGGTTAGAAGAGTGCGGCCTTCTCGAGCGCACCGACGAGCACGTTTGCCAACTCGTCGATCTGGGCCGACACGTCGGTCGCCGCTGGCGCGGTGGCACGGGCACTCCAGATGACCTGGCCGTTGCCCGCGGCATCGACGAGCGTGCTGCTCGCCGCAAGGCCGGTGCCGCCCGAACCGCCGACCGGCATCGCGACGCCGACGCCGCCACCCACGCCGCCGCCCCCGCCCGATCCGCCGAAGCCGCCGATGCCGAAGCTGAACGTCGGCCCGGTGCTGACTACCGAGTTGTCCTGCCTGAGCGTCGTCTGAAAGATCGATCGCGCCCCCGCCGCGCGCGCCGCCGGCAGCGCGGCCTGCGAGCCGGACGGGCCGCCGGTCTGCTCGCTCACCGGCGGCGTCACCGGCCTGGCGCCGAGCGAGGCCAGGCGGGCCGCGAAACGGCTCTCGCACAGCAGGCGCACGGTCGTATCGGGGGCGTCGCAGACGACGAGCACCGTCGTCCCCCGCAGCGACTGCCTGGGCCACTGCGGGTCGGTCCATTGCGCACCGATCTCGGTCGATGCACAGCCTGCGGCCAGCAGGGCGGCGAGCAACGGCGCAGCGAACCGCGCCGGGCGGCGAGACGCCGGTCGATGCCCTTCCCCGATCACTTTCATCGTCATGTCCAGACTCCCAGGTCTTCGGCAACCCGCGGCACGCCCAGGTTCAGGCCGGCGCCGCAAGCTCGCGGCGCGTCACCGGTCCCTTGCCGCTGAAACGATCGAGATAGAGGTAGATCACCGGCGTGATGTAGAGCGTGATCGCCTGCGAGAAGACGAGCCCGCCGACGACCGCGAGGCCCAGCGGCTGGCGCAATTCGGCGCCCGCACCGAGCCCGAGCGCGATCGGCACCGCGCCGCACATCGCGGCGAGCGTCGTCATCATGATCGGGCGAAAGCGCAGCACGCAGGCATCGCGGATCGCCTGCGCGGGGGCGAGTCCCCTGCTGCGCTGGGCGTCGAGCGCGAAGTCGATCATCAGGATCGCATTCTTCTTGACGATGCCGATCAAGAGCAGGATGCCGATCGTCGCGATCAGCGTCAGCTCCATGCCGAAGAGCTGCAGCGTCAGCAGCGCGCCGACCGCCGCCGACGGCAGCCCGGCGAGGATCGTCAGTGGATGGACATAGCTCTCGTAGAGCACGCCCAGCAGCACATAGATGACGAGCAGCGCCGAGATGATCAGGATCGCCTGGCTCGCCTGCGAGCTCTTGAACACCGCCGCGTCGCCGCCGTAGGACGTGATGATCGATGCCGGCATGCGCAGCTCTTCGCGGTAGCGCTCGATGCGGTCGGTCGCGTTGCCCAGCGGCACGCCCGGCGCGAGGTTGAACGATACCGTCACCGCCTGCAGCTGCCCGACATGGTTGATCGCCGTCGGCCCGACGCTGCGCTCGACCGTCGCGAAGCTCGACAGCGGCACGAGCGCACCGCTCTTGCTGCGTACATGGATGGCGTCGAAGGCGCTCTCGTCGGCCTTCGACTCGGGCGCCACCTCCATGATCACCTGGTAGCTGTCGGCCGGCGTATAGATGGTCGAGACCTGGCGCTCGCCGAACGCCGAATACAGGCTCGAGCGCACGGCGTCGATGTCGACGCCCAGCGTATTGGCGCGGTCGCGGTCGATCTTCAGGCTCGCCTGCAGGCCCTTCAGTTGCGAGTCGCTCGTCACGTCGCGGAACATCGGATCGGCGCGCAGCTTGTCCTGCAGCTTCTGCGCCCAGTCGCCCAGCGCATCGGCCTTCACGCTTTGCAGGATGTACTGGAACTGGCTCTTGCTCGGGCGCCCGCCGAGCTGCAGGTTCTGCACCGGCTGCGGATAGGCGGCCAGCCCCGGCACCTCGCGCAGCTTCTTCCTCAGGCCCTCGACGACCTGCTTCATCGGCTGGCGCTCGGCGCGCGGCTTGAGGTTGATGAACATGCGGCCCGTATTCTGCGAACCGAAGCCGCCGTTGAACGAGCTCACCGTCGCCACGTTCGGGTCGGCGCGCACGATCGCCGCGGCGCGATCCTGCAGCGCGACCATCGCCGGAAACGAGATGTCCTCCGACGCCTCGGTGCTGATCCGCAGCTGGCCGATATCCTCCTCCGGAAAGAAGCCCTTCGGAATCGTCACGAACAGCCACGCCGTCGCGGCGAAGGTCGCGAAGGCGACGAGCAGCACCGCGAAGCGATGCCGCAGGGCAAGGTCGAGCGTGCGCGTGTAGCCGGCGAGCGTGGCGTCGAAGCCGCGCTCGAACAGCCGCACCAGCGCCCCGGGCCGCTTCTGGTGTTCGCGGTCGGTGATGAAGCGGCTCGCCAGCATCGGCACGAGGGTGAGCGAGACGAAGGCCGAGGCGATGATCGCGAGCGAGACGACGACCGCGAATTCGTGGAACAGCAGTCCGATCACGCCCGGCATGAAGAAGATCGGGATGAAGACGGCGACCAGCGAGCTCGAGATCGAGATGATCGTGAAGCCGACTTCGCGCGAACCCTTGAGCGCCGCCTCGAACGGCGCCATGCCTTCCTCGATGTGGCGCATGACGTTTTCGAGCATCACGATCGCGTCGTCCACGACGAGGCCGACGGCGAGCGTGAGGCCGAGCAGCGAGACGTTGTCCAGGCTGTAGCCGAAGGCCCACAGCAGCGCGATCGCGCCGAGCAGCGAGACCGGCAGCGACAGCGTCGGGATCAGCGTCGCGACGACGCGGCGCAGGAACAAGAAGATCACGAGCACGACGAGCGCAATCGTTCCCATCAAGGTCAGCGTCACGTCGTGCAGCGCCTCGCGGATCGAACTCGAGCGGTCGTTGACGATCGTCAGCTTGACCGAAGCCGGCAGCTGCGATCTGAACTCGGGAACCGCGGCGCGCACTTCGTCGACGACCTTGACCGTATTTGCATCCGGCTGGCGCAGCACGGCCAGCGAGATCGAGGTCTCGCCGTTCAGCGTGGCGTGCGTCTTCACGGTTTCGTAGCTGTCTTGCACGCTGGCAACGTCGCGCAGCCGCACCTCGCTGCCGCCGCGGCTGGCGACGATCAGGTCGGCGAACTCGGCGGCGTTGCGCAGCTGGCGATTCGCCTGCAGCGTGAGCGTCTGGCGGCTGCCCTCGAGCGTGCCGACCGGCGTATTCGCATTCGCCGCCGTGAGCGCCCGGGTGAGCTCGTCCAGGCTGATATTGCGCGCGGCGAGCGCGGCAGGATGCACCTCGACACGCACCGCATAGCGTTTCTGGCCGTAGACGTTGACCTGGGCGACGCCTTCGAGCGTCGACAGCGTCGGCGCGATCAGATGCTCGGCATAGTCGTTCAGATCAGAAAGGTTCATCGACGGCGACTGCAGCGCGATGAAGAGGACCGGCGCGTCGGCCGGATTGACCTTGCGGTACGACGGCGGCACCGTCATGTCCTGCGGCAGCGAGCGCTGCGCGCGCAGCAGCGCGGCCTGCACGTCGACCGCCGCGGCGTCGATGTCGCGCCCCTCGTCGAACTCGAGCGTCAACGAGGTGCTGCCCAGCGTGCTGGACGAGCTGATGACGGCCAGCCCCGGAATCGTCGCGAACTGCTTTTCGAGCTGCAGCGCGACCGAGGTCGCCATCGTCTCCGGGCTCGCCCCGGGCAGCGCGGCGAAGACGTTGATGACGGGCGTGTTGTAGCTCGGCAGCGCGGCGACCGGAATGCGCCCGTAGGCGATCACGCCGGCGAGCACGATCGCGGCGTTCAAGAGCACCGTCATCACCGGACGGCGGATGAAGAGTTCGGAGAGATTCATCGCGCCGTCACGGAGAGGACCTCGCCTGCGACGCCGCGCCCTGCGGCGCGGCGACCGGCGTGGCGCGCGCGCCGTCGGCGATTGACGCGCGCGCCAGGACGTTCGCGCTCGCCGCCCCCGAAGCCGCGCCATCCGCGGCGCGCAGCTGCACGGCGCTGCCGGGCCGCAGGTTCTGCTTGCCTTCGACCACCACCGGCGTGCCGGGCGCGATGCCGCTGACGACCGCGAGGGTGCCGGCCGAGGCGATCAGCTCGACCTCGCGCTGCGCCGCCTTGCCGTCGGCACCGACGACGAATACAGTCTTCGCGCTCGGCCCCTGGATGATCGCCGCCTGCGGAATCACGATCACGCCGGGCAGGGTGCGAACGACGAGTCGCACGTTGACGTAGGCACCCGGCCACAGCAGGTGCTGCTTGTTGTCGAACTCCGCCTTCAGCCTGACGGTGCCCGACGCCGCGTCGACCACGTTGTCGACGAACTGCAGCCGCCCGGTGAGCGTCGCGCGGCCGTCGGGCAGTTCGGCGCTCACCGGCGCGTTGCCCGCCTTCAGCCCGCCGAGCACGTCCTGCAGATTGCGCTGCGGCAGCGTGAAGGCGACCGCGATCGGATCGAGCTGCGTGATCGTCACGAGCGGCGCGCCGCTAGGCTGCACATAGCTGCCGGCATAGACGTCGATCGCCCCCGCGCGCCCCGCCGACGGCGCGACGATGCGGCTGTACGAGAGCGCGACGCGCGCCGCGGCGATCGCCGCCTGGTCGGCGCCGACCGCCGCGCGCTGGCCCTCGACGAGCGTGAGGTTGGTATCGACCGCGCTTTGCGAAACGAATTTCTGGTTCAGCAGGTCGCGGCTGCGCGCCAGCTGGCGCTCGGCATCGGCGAGCGCCGCCTGGTCGCGCTGGAGTTGCGCCTGCGCCTTCGCGAGGTTCGCTGCGTCGGCCCGGCTGTCGAGCGTGAAGAGCAGCTCGCCGGCCTTCACGAACTGGCCCTCGGCGATGTGGACCTTCTCGATCACGCTGGCGACCTGGGGGCGGATCTCGACCGTATTGAGCGCCGTCACGGTACCGCTCGTCGCGATCGTTTCGGGCCAGTCACGGCGTTCGGCGACGAAGGTCGAGACGCTCACCGGGCCCTCGTTCGCGTCGTGCGCGGCCAGCGTCGTCCCGCTGCCGCGGGCCGCGCCCGGGCTGCCGGATTGCGCCCGCCACACGCCAAGCGCCACGCCCGTGCCGAGCACGACGACGAGTCCCCACAGGATCGGTTTGCGCATGAATGGTCGGTTTTCGGGCCGCAATGCGTAGTTTGCAACAAACGCCGGTGGCGAACGTTTCGGCGCCGTTGCGGTTCGCGCGCCGGCGCGGCGCGACCGTCAGGCCGACTTCACGACGAGCTCGAAGTGCTCGACGGCCGGCGGCGCGGCGAAGAACGGGCCGACGATCGCGCGCCATTGGCCGAAGAGCGGTCCCTGCCGGAAGCTCACGGTGTGGTCCTCGAGCGTCTCCCAGCAGACCATCAGCACATAGCGGTCGGGCGATTCGACGCCGTGATGGACCTCGTAGCCGCGGCAGCCCTCGGCTTTCGCGATCACGGTTTCGGCGCCTTCGCGCAGGGCGGCCTCGAATTCGGCGTTCCTGCCGGGCGTGATACGGATGTCGGCGATCTCGAGAATCATGGTCTGGCTCGGGGTTGGCAGTGGGCTGTGGCGAGGCACGCATCCGCGCCGCGGCGCCTGCGATCGGTCCGCAGGCTCAGACACCGAGCAGCGGAGCGAGTTCCTCGGGCCGGGCCGACAGATCGGCCGATTCGCCGGCCAGCACGATGAGCCCCTTCTCCATCACCACCGCGAAGTCGGTGTTCGCGAGCACCGCGCGGTAGTTGCGGTCGACGATCAGCGTGCTGATGCCGCTGGCGCGGATGTCGCCGATGACGCGCCAGATCTCGGCCACGATCAGCGGGGCCAGGCCTTCGGTCGCCTCGTCGAGGATGACGAGGCTCGGATTGGTCATCAGCGCACGGCCGATCGAGAGCATCTGCTGCTCGCCGCCCGAGAGCTGCTGCCCGCCGTGCGAGAGGCGCTCGGCGAGGCGCGGAAAGGTCTCCATCACGCGCTCGAAGGTCCATTCGCGCCGCCCGTCGACGCCGGCGCGCGCGGTCATGATCAGGTTCTCGCGCACCGACAGGTTCGGGAAGACACCGCGCCCTTCGGGCACGTAGCCGATCCCGAGGCGCGCCATGCGCTCGGGCGGCGAGCGCGTCATCTCGCGCCCCTGCCAGTGCACCTGCCCGGCCGCGGGCGGGACATAGCCCATCAGGGTGCGGATCAACGTCGTCTTGCCCATGCCGTTGCGGCCGAGCAGGCCAACTGCGGCGTGCGCCGGAATCTGCAGGTCGGCGCCGCGCAGCACGTGGCTCTCGCCGTAGTAGGCGTGGATGCCGCTCGCGGCGAGCAGCGCCGGTTGCGCCGCTGCCTCAGCCATGGTCTTCACCCAGGTAGGCGACGAGCACTTCGGGATGGGTGCGGATCACGTCCGGCGCGTCGCTCGCGATGACCTCGCCGTTCACCATCACGGTGATCATGTCGGCGACGCGGAACACCGCGTCCATGTCGTGTTCGACGAGCAGCACCGCGTGCTCGCGCTTGAGATCCTGCAGCAGCGCGAGCATGCGCTCGGCTTCCTCGGCGCCCATGCCGGCCAGCGGCTCGTCGAGCAGCAGCACGCGCGGCGCGGTCGCGAGGCACATCGCGATCTCGAGCTGTCGCTGCTGGCCGTGGCTGAGCAGGCCCGCGGTGCGGTCGGCAAACGCGGCAAGCCCGGCCGCGGCGAGCGCGTGCTCGGCGACGGCGCAGCTCTTTGCGCAGTGCGCCGCCGACTGCCAGATTTGATACGGCCGCTGCAGCGCGGCCTGCGCGCACAGCCGCGTGTTCTCGAACACCGAAAGCGGCGGAAAGATCGTCGTGCGCTGGTAGCTGCGGCCGATGCCGGCTCGCGCGCGCCGCGGTTGCGACCAGGCAGTCACGTCGACGCCAGCGAGCGCGATCTTGCCGCCGGTCGCCGCCAGTTCGCCCGACAGCATGTTGATGAGCGTCGATTTGCCGGCGCCATTGGTGCCGATCACCGCGTGCAGTTCACCCGCGCGCAGCGCGAGCGAGACGCCGCCGACCGCGGTCAGCCCGCCGAAGCGCCGCGTCAACGCGTCCGCACGCAGCAGCGGCTCAGCCATGACCGCCGCCGCGTTTGCGTGCGCCCGACTTCAACTGGGCCATCAAACCGATCAAGCCCTTCGGCAGCCAGGCGACGAAGGCGATGATCGTCAGCCCGAGCGTGAGCTGCCAATGATCGGCGAGGCCGCCGAGCAGCGCGGCGGACTGGAAGAACTCGCGCAGCAGCGTGAACGCGACGGCGCCGAGCACCGCGCCGCGCAGACTGCCGATGCCGCCGAGAATGATCATCAGCAGCACCGCACCCGACTCGTGCCACGACAGCAACTCCGGGTTCACCGCGCCGTCCTTCACCGCGAGCAGAAAACCCGCCAGCCCGGCCAGCGCGCCGGCGATCACGAACGCGGCGAGCTTGTACGGATAAGTCGCGAACCCCGCCGCGCGCATGCGCTGCTCGTTGACGCGGATGCCGGTGAGCGCATGGCCGAAGCGCGAGCGCGCCAGCAGCGCGAGCAAGGCGTAGGTCAGGATCAGCGATACCGCGACCGCGTAATAGTAGTGGCGCTTGTCGTCGAGGTTGACGAGCGTGTTGCCGCCGATCTCGAGCACCGGCCGGGAATACAGGAAGATGCCGTCGCTGCCGCCGCCCACGGCGGTGTCGTGGAAGACGAAGTACGCCATCTGCGCGAAGGCGAGCGTCACCATGATGAAGTAGATGCCCTTCGTGCGCAGGCTCAGCGCGCCGACGAACAGCGCGTAGCCCGCCGCCGCGGCGATTGCCGCCGGCAACAGCCAGACGAGCGAAGGGGCACCGCCGTCGCCGGTGCCGAGCACCGCGACATAGGCGCCGATGCCGAGGAAGGCGGCGTGCCCGAGGCTCACGAGGCCGGTCATGCCGACCAGCAGTTCGAGGCTCAGCGCGAAGATCGCGAAGATCGCGATCTTGACGACCAGATCCTGCGTGTAGGGCGTGAGCACGAGCGGCAACGCGAGCAGCACGCCGGCGGCGGCGAGCGGCGCGATCCATGCCCGCTGCGAGGTCGGCACCGCGCGAACCTCGGCCTGTTCAGTAGCCACGGCGCATCAGCCCTTCCGGACGCCAGACGAGGACGATCGCCATCAGCAGGTAGACGCCGATGCCGCTGTACTCGGCGAAGAACACCTTGCCGAAGGTGTCGACGAAGCCGACCAGCAGCGACGCGATGAGCGCACCGCTGATCGAGCCAATGCCGCCGATGACGACGACGACGAAGCAGATGATGAGGACGCTGCCGCCCATGCCCGGGTAGACCGACGACAGCGGTGCTGCGATCATGCCGGCGAGCGCGGCGAGCGCGACGCCGCCCGCGAAGACGACGCGGTAGAGCAGCTTGATGTCGATGCCCAGGCCGCGCACCATGTCGCGGTTGCTCGCGCCGGCGCGGATCATCATCCCCAGCCGCGTTCGATTGACGACCCAGTAGAGCGCGATCGCGACGACGATGCAGGCGACCGACGCGAACACGCGGTACCACGGATACGACATCAGGCCGCCGAGCGCGAAGCTGCCGGTGAGCCACTGCGGCGCCTGCACGCCGTGCACGTCATTGCCGACAAGCAGGCTGCGCATCTCCTCGAAGACGAGGATCAGCGCGTACGTCATCAAGACCTGCTGCAGGTGATCGCGCTGGTAGAGGTAGCTGAAGAAGACCCACTCGAGGACGAAGCCGAACAGCGCCGACAGCAGCACGCCGCTGACGAGCATCAACAGGAACTGCTGGCCGAAATACGGCGCGAGGCTGAACGCGAGATACGCGCCCAGCATGTAGAAGCTGCCGTGGGCGAGGTTGATCACGCCCATGATGCCGAAGATCAGCGTCAGCCCCGAGGCGACGAGAAAGAGCAGCAGTCCGTACTGGACAGCGTTCAGGCACTGGACGAGGAAGGTCGCGAGATCCATGCGGGTCGGGCAGACGCTATGCCTGCATCGGGGGCCGGTCGTTGGCTGGCCGACTGTAGCAGGCCGCCTGCGGACGCTGCGTGCGCTGCCGATCCGTCCGCCCGCGCGCGCGCGTCGCAGGCGCACCGCTCGGATCGGCGCGCCAGCGGCGCGCCCGTCAAGGCGGTGCCGCGTCGTGCGGTCGTGGCGTTGACGTTCAGGACCGGGCCGCGCGGACCGGATGCGGGGCGCATCCGTCCTGCCCTCGCGCGCCGCGCTACTTCAGGTTGCAGCCGCGCGCCGGGTCGGCCAGCGCCTTGACGGCGACGGCGACCTTGTCGTTCTCCACACCCTTGACTTCGCGCAGGTACATATCCTGCACCGGGTTGCCGGCCGGCGAGATCGTGAACGTGCCGCGCGGGCTGTCGACGACGACCTTGCGCATCGCAGTCGTGATCACTTCGCGCTTGGCGAGGTCGCCCTTGGCCGCCGTCAGGCCGGCGTTCAGGATCTGCGCCGCGTCATAGCCCTGCACCGCATAGACGTCGGCGTTCGACTTGTAGGCGATCGCGTAGGCCTTGCGGAAGCTGTTGTTGCGCGGCGTATCGAGGTTGTCGGCATAGTGCAGCGCGGTGAGCAGACCCTGCGCGGACTCGCCCTGCGCTTCGAGCGTGCCGTCGGTCAGGAAGCCCGAGCCGACCAGCGGAACGGTCTTGCGCAGGCCCGCCGCGGCGTAGTCCTTGACGAACTTGACCGCGCCGCCGCCGGCGAAGAAGGCAAACGAGACATCGGGCTTCTGCGACGCGATCTCGGTCAGCAGAGCCTGGAATTCGACATTCGGGAACGGCAGTTTCAGGTCCTTCATGACCTTGCCGCCACCCTTCTCGAAACCCTCGGTGAAACCCTTCACCGCCTCGGCGCCGGCGGCATAGTTCCAGGTGATCGTCATCGCCGTCTTGTAGCCCTTTTGCGCCGCGGCGACGCCCATCGCGTAGCCGGGCTGCCAGTTCGAGAAGCTGCTGCGAACGATGTTGGGCGCGCACATCGGCCCGGTGATCGCGTCGGCGCCGGCATTCGGGTTGATATAGAGCGTATTGTTGTCGCGCGCCGCCTTCGCCATCGCGAGCGCGACGCCCGAGTGCACGGTGCCGATCAGCACATCGACGTTGTCGCGCTTGATCAGCTTGTTGACGTTCTCGGTCGCCTTCGAGGGGTCGCTCTCGTCGTCAACCTTGAAATATTCGATCGAGCGTCCGCCGAGCTTGCCGCCGTGCTCCTGCACATAGAGCTTGAAGCCGTTCTCGATCGCGGTGCCGAGCGCCGCATACGTGCCGGTGGCGGGCAGCATCAGCCCGACCTTGATCGGCCCCTTGTCCTGAGCCTGGGCGGCGAAGGCCGAAGCACAAAGCGCGGCGGCAGCCAGCAGCGGGTAGCGGGGTGAACGGGACATGAGCTTCTCCTCGTGATCCGGGTTGCAATGAGCGGGGCCGCAGCCCTGTCTCGGCGAAAGGCGAAATGCGGCGCCACCTGGCGCCTGGACGCTGCCAGCATCGTAGGCGCCTGGCACGCGCTGACCATCCGGGCTTTCACAGGGACACGGGGGCTGCAAGCAGTTTACTTGACCTGTATCAGCGTCCGATGCGCCCCGCCACGGGGAAACCCCATGTCCGGGCGCAGGTATTCACTTAAGAATCCTAACTAAATAGTCATCCCCGCCCAGATGCCGACCCCGCCATTCCGAACCACTGCGCTCGCGCCGCGCGCGGCGCGCAAGGCATGCATGCCGCGCGCGCGAGGCTGATGCCGATGGCCCACCGCACGACGCTCCACGAAGTGAATATCCAGTTCGGCGACTGCGACCCGGCGGGGATCGTCTTCTACCCCAACTTCTCGCGCTGGATGGACGCGGCGTCGCTCTCGTTCTTCATGCAGTGCGGCGTGCCGCCGTGGCGCGAACTGGTGAAGACGCGCGGCATCGTCGGCACGCCGCTGCTCGAGATCCACACCCGCTTCTCGAAGGCCGTGACGTACGGGCAGACGATCCTCATCACGACCTGGATCGCGGAGTGGCGCGCAAAAGTGTTCGTGCAGATGCACCGCGTGACGCGGCGCATCGGCGACGGCGACGAACTCGTCTGCGAGGGCCGCGAAGTGCGCGCCTTCGTGAAGCGCGATGCCGAGAACCCGGACCGCCTGCGCGCGATTGCGGTGCCGGACGATATCCGCGAGCTCTGCACCTGAGGCCGCCGCATGGACTTCTCGATCGCCAGCATCCTCCTCCTCGACGGCGCGACGAACGGCGCGATCTATGCGCTGATGGGCCTTGCGCTCGTGCTCGTCTTCGCCGTCACGCGCGTCATCTTCATCCCGCAGGGCGAGTTCGTCGCCTACGGCGCGCTCACGCTCGCGATGCTGCAGCTCGGCCGCCTGCCCGGCACGGTCTGGCTGCTGCTGGCGATGGCGGTCTTCGCGGCGCTGCTCGATCTCGTCGAGGGCGTGCGCGCGCGGCGCGGCGCGGCGGTGCTTGCGCGCGGCGCGGTGCGAACGCTCGGCGTGCCGCTCGTCGTCTCGGCGATCGCCTGGTGGGCCGCACCGCGCCAGTTCAACCTCGTCTTCCAGAGCCTGCTGGCGCTTGCGATCGTGACGCCGATGGGGCCGCTCGTCTACCGGCTCGCATTTCGCTCGCTCGCCGATGCGACGGTGCTGGTGCTGCTGATCGTCTCGGTCGGCGTGCACTTCGCGCTCACCGGCCTCGGCCTCGTGATGTTCGGCGCCGAGGGATTTGCCATCCCGAGCTTCTGGGACGCGCGCTTCAATTTCGGCGCGCTCACGCTCGCCGGCCAGACGATCATCATCTTCCTCGTCTCGATCGCGCTGATCCTCGGCCTCAAGCTGTTCTTCGACCTGACGCTGCGCGGCAAGGCGCTGCGCGCGACGGCGGTGAACCGGCTTGGCGCGCGCCTGATGGGCATCTCGTCGGAAAGCGCCGGTACCCAGAGTTTTGCCCTGGCGGCGTTCATCGGCGCGCTGTCGGGCCTGCTGATCGGGCCGTCGACGACGCTCGGCTACGACTCGGGCTTCCTGATCGGCCTGAAGGGGTTCGTTGCCGCGATCTTCGGCGGCCTGACGAGCTACCCGATGACGGCGGTCGGCGCGCTGATGGTCGGCGTGATCGAGTCGTTCAGTTCGTTCTGGGCGAGCGCGTTCAAGGAAGTGATCGTCTTCACGATGATCCTGCCGGTCCTGCTGTGGCGGTCGTTCCAGCACGTCCACGACGACGAGGAGGAGTAGCGATGCCGGCGCCATCCACTCTTGCCGCCCGGGCCGGCCGCCGCGCCGCCGCCCTGCGCGCATCCTGCGGAGCCTGAGACGATGCGGTCCAAGTTCCTGATCGCCTTCGTCGTGCTGCTCGCGATCGTGCCGCTGCTGCCGGTGCCCGAGTTCTGGATCACGCAGCTCAACTACATCGGCCTGTACACGCTGGTCGTCCTCGGCCTCGTGCTGCTCACCGGCATCGCCGGGCTGACCTCGTTCGGGCAGGCCGCCTTCGTCGGACTCGGCGCCTACACCGCCGCCTACCTGACGCTCACCTACGGCGTTTCGCCCTGGCTCACGGTCTTCGCCGGGCTCGTGATCACGACCGTCTTCGCGCTCGTCGTGGGCTGGGTCACGCTGCGCATGTCGGGCCACTATCTGCCGCTGGCGACGATCGCCTGGGGCTTGAGCCTGTACTACCTGCTCGGCAACATGGAGACGCTGGGCAAGTACGACGGCCTGATGGGCGTGCCGGCGATCTACTTCTTTCACATCGAACTCAATACCGGGCGCCACTTCTACTACCTGCTGTGGGTGATCGTCGTGCTGGCGGCGATCGGCGTCACGCACCTGCTCGACTCGCGCACCGGCCGCGCGATCCGCGCGCTCAAGGGCGGCGTCACGATGGCCGAGGCGATGGGCGTGGACACCTTCGGCTACAAGGTCAAGGCCTTCCTGATCGCCGCGCTGCTGGCAAGCATCTCTGGCTGGCTGTTCGCGCATTTCCAGCGCTCGGTGAACCCGTCGCCATTCGGCATCAAGATGAGCATCGAGTATCTCTTCATGGCGGTGATCGGCGGGGTCAGCCATGTCTGGGGCGCACTCGTCGGCGCCGGGCTCGTGAAGGTGCTCGAGGACCAGTTGCAGGCCTGGCTGCCGAAGCTGCTCGGCGCGAGCGGCAACTACGAGGTGATCGTCTTCGGCATCCTGCTCGTTCTCGTCCTGAAATACGCACGCGACGGCATCTGGGACTTCGTCGAGCAGCGCCTGCCGCGGCGCATTCGGGTGCGCGACTGGGGCGACGCGCCGCGCCTGCCCGAGAGCGCGAAGCCCGAGCACGGCGAGGTCGTGCTCGACGTGCAGGCGGTGCGCAAGGAGTTCGGCGGCCTGGTCGCCGTCAACGACGTGAGCTTCAAGGTGCGCGCCGGAGAGATCGTCGGCCTGATCGGGCCGAACGGCGCCGGCAAGTCGACGACCTTCAATCTCGTCACCGGCGTGCTGCCGGTGACGCGCGGCGAGGTGCGGCTGCGCGGCGAGCGCATCGACGCGCTGCGCTCGCGCCAGATCGCGCGCCGCGGCGTATCGCGCACCTTTCAGCACGTGAAGATGATCCCGACCATGTCGGTGCTCGAGAACGTCGCCCTCGGCACGCACCTGCGCGGCAGCGGCGGTGTCGCGCGCGCCATGCTGCGCCTGGACCGCGACGAGGAGCGCCGCCTGCTGCGCGAGGCCGAGCGCCAGATCATCCGCATCGGCATGCAGGATCTGATGCACGAACTGGCGGGCAACCTCGCGCTCGGCCAGCAAAGGCTGATGGAGATCGCGCGCGCGCTGGCCGCCGATCCGGCGCTGCTGCTGCTGGACGAACCCGCCGCCGGACTGCGCCTGCTCGAGAAGCAGGGCCTCGCCGACGTGCTGCGGCAGTTGCGCGACGAGGGCATGAGCATCCTGCTCGTCGAGCACGACATGGACCTCGTGATGGGGCTCGTCGACCGCATCGTCGTCATGGAGTTCGGCACCCTGCTGCTCGAAGGCACGCCCGAGGAGGTGCAGGCCAGCCCGGCGGTGCGCGCCGCCTACCTCGGCACGGAGCATTGACCCATCATGCAGACGGACCTCCCGCTCCTCGAAGTGACCGATCTGCACGCCGGCTACGGCCGCGCCGAGGTGCTGCACGGCATCAACCTGCGCGCCGCGCGCGGGCAGGTGATCACGGTGATCGGGCCGAACGGCGCCGGCAAGTCGACCCTGCTGAACGCCCTGATGGGGGTGCTGCCCTCGCGCGGCCAGATCGCCTACCAGGGGCGCAGCCTGCACGGCGTCGCGCTCGAGGAGCGCGTCATGCAGGGCATGGCGCTGGTGCCCGAAACGCGCGCCCTGTTCGGCACGATGACGGTCGCCGACAACCTGGAGCTCGGCGCCTACCGCCGCGCGCGCGCCGGACACAAGGACACGCGCACCACGATGGAGTCGGTATTCACCCTCTTCCCGCGCCTGAAGGAGCGCCGCACCCAGCTCGCCGGCACGCTCTCGGGCGGCGAGCGCCAGATGCTCGCGCTCGGCCGCGCGCTGATGTCGCAGCCGGCGCTGCTGTTGCTCGACGAGCCGAGCCTCGGTCTCGCGCCGGTCATCGTGCGCGAGATCTTCCGCGCGATCGAGGGCCTGCGCGCGACCGGCGTCACGATCGTGCTCGTCGAGCAGAACGCGCGCGCCGCGCTCGAAGTCGCCGATCTCGGCTACGTGCTCGAGATGGGCGAGATCGCGCTCGAAGGCGCGGCACGCGACCTGGCGGTGGACACGCGCGTGATCGACACCTACCTCGGCGCGGCGCGCGCCAAGGCCTGAGATGGCCCGCCGCCGGGTCGAACGCCTTCGCGTCCGCAGCGGTGGCCGGGACGCACGGCCCCACTTCGGGCGGCCTGCGCAGCGGCCCGACGCAGGATCGCGCTGAGATGGCGGCGCCCCAAAGGCTGCCCGGCGCGTCAGCCCGCGCGCCGCAGGGGCCGGCGCAGACGGCGCTCGACACCACCCACCTGGCGCACCTGGTCGGCTTCGCGACCTCGCGCGCCGCGGTGGCGCTCAAGCTCGCGTTCGCGCAGCACATGGCGCCGCTCGGGCTCAAGGCGGTCGAGTTCTCGGCGCTGGTGCTGATCGCGACCAACCCCGGCCTGAACCAGAAGCAGCTCGGCAACGCACTCGCGCTGTCGGCGCCGAACCTTGCCGTGATCCTGGACCGGCTCGCCGGACGCGGCCTCGTCGAGCGCGTGCGCGGCATCGTCGACCGCCGCGAACACCGTCTCGAGCTGACGGCGGCCGGCGCCGAGCTGACGGCGCGCGCCGAAGGCGTCGCCGGCACGATGGAGCGCGAGGCGCTGCAGGGGCTGTCCGACGCCGAACGCGCGCTCCTGATCGAGCTGCTGCACAAGGTCGCCGCAACGCGCCCGGATTCGCACTGAACCCGCGCCGTTCGGCGCCGCCCGCTACACAAGACCGCGCCTTCGCATGGCGCGAACAGGTCCGGCCCGCGACTGGGTCGCGCACTGACGCGAGGATCCGCCGGTGGCCGCCAGGGTCGCAGGCGGGATCGCAGGCGGCTTGACAACTCTGGTTTATAGAGTACTCTGTCAATCACCCTTTCACTGCAACAGGTGCCGCCATGATCAAGACCGAGCAACTGCAACAGGACCTGGACTACGTCCGTGCCGCCGTGCACCGCGGTGAACGGTCGGCGGGCATTCCGGCGCTGTACCTGTTCTGGGCCGCGATGATATTGATCGGCTTCGCGTCGGCCGACTTCGCGCCGCGATTGATGATGCCGTTCTGGATCGTCGTCGGCATCAGCGGCGGCCTGTTCAGCTGGTGGCTGGGCGCGCGGGACGAACGCCGGCGCGGCATCCGCGATGTCGCCCTAGGCCGCCGCTACGGCTTGCACTGGGCGATCGGCGGCGTCGGCTACTTGCTGACCGCGCTGCCGATCGTCGTGCACGGCCCGTCCAACGAATCGGTGGCCGGCTTTCTGCTCACGACCGGCATCGTCTACGGCCTGGCCGGCGTGCACCTGGAGCGCCCGCTGCTGTGGTGCGGGCTTCTCGCGTTTGCCGGCTACGCCGCGCTCGTCGCGCTCGCGCTGCCGTACGCATGGACCCTCACCGGCGCGCTGATGGCGGCCTGCCTCGTGCTGGCCGCCGGCTTCGCGGCCCGCGCGCGCGCGGCGGCGCCGTGAACGCGCTGGACGGGCTCGACCCTGCTTTCGAGCATCGCGCGCGGCTGGCGATCGCGGTGCTGCTGGCACGCGACGGCGAGATCAGCTTCGCGCGCTTCAAGCACGAACTCGGGCTCACCGACGGCAACCTGGGCGCCCAACTGCGCCGCCTAGAGGACGCCGGCTACGTCGTCCTGCGCCGCGACTTCGTCGACCGCAAGCCGGTCACCTGGTACGCGCTGAGCCGCCCGGGTCGGCAGGCGCTGAACACCCATCTCGACGCCCTGCGGGCGGTGATCGGCAGCGTCCGCTGAAGGCGCGCCGGCGGTGCGTGCGCCGCGGCATGCCGCCCGGCGGCCATCGGCGAACGGCGCCGGCCCAAGCCGCGCCGAAGGCGCGCCGAAGGCGATGACGGGCCGACTACAATTGCAGGTTGTCCGAGCGGCCGAAATAGCCCGCCCGGAGCGCCCTCTTCTTCCCGAAAGGACCCCTCGCCGTGTTCATAACCGAAGCCTTTGCGCAGGCCGCGCCTGCTGCGGCGGCCGCCGAATCGCCGCTGTCCGGACTCGCCGGCATGCTGCCGCTGGTGCTGATGTTCGTCGTGCTCTATTTCGTGATGATCCGCCCGCAGATGAAGCGTCAGAAGGAGGCCAAGGCGATGATCGAGGCGCTCGCCAAGGGCGACGAGGTCGTCACCGCCGGCGGCATGCTCGCCAAGATCAACAAGCTCGAGGATGCCTACCTGACGGTCGAGATCGCCAGCGGCGTCGAAATCCGCGTCCAGCGAAGCGCGGTGGTGCAAGTGCTACCCAAGGGCACGATCAAGTAAGGCCTGCCCGCGGCCCGACGGCCGGGCCCGGGACCGACGAACCCTCATCGATGCGGACGACGCGCGACCCGGCGCCGCCCTTGCATCAGCCAGCAGAGGCGCCATGAACCGATACCCCCTGTGGAAGTACGCGATCCTCGTCGTCGCGCTGCTCGTCGGGCTGATCTATACGCTGCCCAACTTCTACGGCGAGGCGCCGGCGGTGCAGGTCTCGAGCGGTCGCGCGACGATCAGGCTCGAACCTGATTTCGCGCAGCGCGTGGAGGGCATTCTCTCGGCCGCCGGGCTGACGGCCGACCTGATCCAGTTCGACGGCAACTCGGTGAAGGCGCGCTTCGCGAACGTCGAGCTGCAGGGCAAGGCGAAGGACGCGCTCTCGCGCGCGTTGAACCCGAATCCGGAGGACGCCGACTATATCGTCGCCTTGAACCTGCTGTCGCGCTCGCCGGCCGTGCTCACCGCGCTGCACGCGATGCCGATGTACCTCGGCCTCGATCTGCGCGGCGGCGTGCACTTCCTGATGCAGGTCGACATGAAGTCGGCGCTGACGAAGAAGGCCGAGGCCGTCGCCGGCGACGTGCGCTCGATGCTGCGCGACAAGAATATCCGCCATTCCGGCATCACGCGCGACGGCAACGCGGTCGAGATCGGCTTTCGCGACGCCGACGCGTTGAAGGCGGCGCTTGCCCTGCTTACCGACCAGCTGCCCGACATGACGTGGACCGAGGAGACGCAGGGCGGGCAACTGCAGTTGCGCGGCGCGCTCAAGCCGGCGGCGGCGCTCGCGGTGCAGGAGGCGGCGATCAAGCAGAACATCACGACGCTGCACAACCGCGTCAACGAACTCGGCGTCGCCGAACCCGTGATCCAGCAACAAGGCGCCGACCGCGTCGTCGTCCAGCTCCCCGGCGTGCAGGATACGGCGAAGGCGAAGGACATCATCGGCCGCACCGCGACGCTCGAGGTGCGGATGGTCGATGAAAGCGCCGAGGCGGCGGCCGCCGCGGCGGGCACCGGGCCGGTGCCCTTCGGCAGCGAACGCTTCATGGAGCGTGGCGCGCGCCCGCTGATCGTCAAGCGCCAGGTGCTGCTGACCGGCGAGAACCTGCGCGACGCCCAGCCCGGCTTCGACGACCAGCATCAGCCCGCGGTCCACCTGACGCTCGACGACAAGGGCTCGCGCATCTTTCGCGACGTGACGCGCGAGAATATCGGCAAGCGCATGGCGATCATCCTGTTCGAGAAGGGCAAGGGTGAGGTCGTCACCGCCCCGGTGATCCGCGGCGAGATCGGCGGCGGACGGGTCCAGATCTCGGGCGCGATGACGACGACCGAGGCCTACGACACCGCGCTGCTGCTGCGCGCCGGGTCGCTCGCGGCGCCGATGGAGATCATCGAGGAGCGCACGATCGGCCCGAGCCTGGGGGCGGACAATATCGCCAAGGGCTTCGACAGCGTGATCTACGGCTTTGCGGCGATCACGCTCTTCATGATGCTGTACTACGGCCTGTTCGGCGTCTTCTCGTCGATCGCGCTGGCTGTCAACCTGCTGCTGCTGATCGCGCTGCTGTCGATGCTGCAGGCCACGCTCACGCTGCCGGGCATCGCGGCGATCGCGCTGACGCTGGGCATGGCGATCGACTCCAACGTGCTGATCAACGAACGCGTGCGCGAGGAGTTGCGCGCCGGCATGGCGCCGCAGACGGCGATCAATATCGGCTACGAGCGCGCCTGGGCGACGATTCTCGACTCGAACGTGACGACGCTGATCGCCGGCCTCGCGCTGCTCACCTTCGGCTCCGGCCCGGTGCGCGGCTTCGCGGTCGTCCATTGCCTCGGCATCATGACCTCGATGTTCTCGTCGGTCTTCTTCTCGCGCGGCCTCGTCAACCTGTGGTACGGGCGCCGCAAGAAGCTGAAGTCGGTCTCGATCGGCCAGGTCTGGCGGCCCGACGGCAGCACCGCGCCGGCGGCGAAGGGCTGAGGAGAAGCGGCATGACGTTCTTGCTTCCGGCATCGCCTGCGCTGCGCGCAGGTGCGAGCCTTCACTGAAAACTCCACGAAAGGGAACGACAGATGGAGTTTTTCCGCATCAAGCGCGATATCCCGTTCATGCGCCATGCGCTGGTGTTCAACGCGATCTCGATCGTCACCTTTCTGGCGGCGGTATTCTTTCTCGCCACGCGCGGCCTGCACCTGTCGATCGAATTTACCGGCGGCACGGTGATCGAAGCGAACTATGCGCAGGCGCCCGATCTGGCCAAGGTGCGCACCGCGCTCGACAAGCTGAACTTCGGCGACGTGCAGGTGCAGAATTTCGGCACGCCGCGCGACGTGCTGATCCGCCTGCCGCTGCGACCCGACGTCAAGCAGGCCGAGGTCGTCGCGCGCGTCTTCGAGACCCTGTGCGCCGCCGAGAGCGGCACGGTATCGACGCAGCAACTCGTCTCGGACAAGGGCGAGGCGATCAGCAAGTCCGCGTGCAACGCCGCCGGCGGCGAGCCGGTGCACCTGCAGCGCAGCGAATTCGTCGGGCCGCAGGTCGGCTCCGAGCTCGCGCGCGACGGCGCCTACGCGCTCGCGGCGACGATCATCGGCATCATGATCTACCTTGCATTCCGCTTCGAGTGGAAGTTCTCGATCGCGGCGATCGTCGCCAACATGCACGACGTCGTCATCATCCTCGGCTTCTTCGCCTTCTTCCAGTGGGAATTCTCGCTCTCGGTGCTGGCGGCGGTGCTCGCGGTGCTCGGCTATTCGGTCAACGAGTCGGTCGTCATCTTCGATCGGATCCGCGAAGCCTTCCGCCGCTATCGCAAGCTCACGCCGCACGAGGTGATCGACCACGCGATCACGAGCACGATGAGCCGCACCGTCATCACCCACGGCTCGACGCAGATGATGGTGCTGTCGATGCTCGCCTTCGGCGGCGCGACGCTGCACTACTTCGCGCTCGCGCTGACGGTCGGCATCCTGTTCGGCATCTACTCGTCGGTCTTCGTCGCCGCGGCGATCGCGATGTGGCTGGGCGTCAAACGCGAAGATCTTGTACAGGCGTCAACGAAAGACATCGACCGCAACGATCCGAACGCGGGTGCGGCGGTGTAGAGTGGCAGCAAGGCCCGACCGACCCACGCACCTCGCAACGTCATGGCGCCCACCGCCGATTCGATCGCACTGGCTGCCACGGCGCGACGCAACTATGTCGAGGATCTGCTGCGGGGCATCCCGGTTGTCGTGAAGGCGGTCGCCGACGGCGCGCGGCTGATGCTTGCCCACGCCGCCGAACCGGCGCTGCAGTACAAGCGGCGCGACGCCGTGATGGATCTGCAAAAGGCGATTCCGGCCTGGCAGATGGGGATGACGCGCCAGTTGCAGGCCGCGCTCGCGGGTGGGCCGCTGACGGCGTCCCGTACCGGCGGTCTGCCGCCGTCGTCGAACCGCGCGGCGGCGATGACGCTCGTCGACAACGATACGATCGAGAGCGAGATCCTCAGTTCGCGCCTCGCGCTGGCGATGATGGATCGCGCGTCGTGGGAGTTCACCGATCTGCGCTCGCGCATGCTCTCGCTCGAGCGCCGCGACGAGCTCGACGCCGGCGACGTGCTGCGGCCGCACGTGCTGGCCCGCATCGTCGCTTCGGCCTGGCAAGGTGCGGGGCTGAATCACGAGACGTGGCGCGTGCTGCAGGACGTGCTGCACGACGAGTTCGCTCACTTCACCGAAGAGGTGTATCACGACACCAACCGCTGGCTGGTGCAGCAGCGCGTATTGCCCGAGGTCGACCTGCGGCCCTTCATCCGCCGCTCGCGCAGCGCGCAGGGCGGAAGCACCGCGGGCGTGCTCGGCGGTTCCGGCGCGGGGGTCGGCGGCGCCGGTGCGCCGCGCAACACGTCGGCCGGCGGCGGCTACGGCAGCAGCCGCGGCAGCGGCACGGTCCTCGGCGGCCAGGGGCCGGCCGCGGCTGGCGGCGTCGCCGACGAGACGCGCATGTTGACGCGCTCGCACGGCATGGGCCGCGTCGGCGAACAGGCGAGCGCCGTCCTCGGGCGGCTCAATCGACTGATCGGGCGCCAGTTGCCGGACTTCGCCGCGACGACGCGCGCAGCGCCGCCCTCGCCCGGGCTCAAGATCGCAATCGACGAGGCCGAGCAGACCATCCGGCGCCGACTTTCGACGACGCCGTCCGGCCGCACAGTGGCCGCCGCGGTCAGCACGCCGGCCCTGCTGGAGGATCTGAACCAGCGCCGCCTGGCGCTGAAGAAGGCGGCCGCGACGCCGGTCGAGCGGGCGACGATCGAGATCGTCGCCTTGCTGTTCCAGAGCATCCTGACCGAGGACCGCATCCCGGCCGCGGTGCGCGTCTGGTTCGCGCGGCTGCAGATGCCGGTGCTGCGCGTCGCGGTGAGCGAGCCCGATTTCTTCGCCACGGTCGACCATCCGGCGCGCCGCCTGATCGACCGCATGGGTTCGTGCGTGATGGGCTTCGACGCCAGCGCGCGCGAGGTCGGCGACTCGCTCGAGAAGGAAATCAAGCGCGTCGTCCAGGTCGTCGAGGCCTATCCCGATACCGGGCGGCGCGTCTTCCAGACCGTGCTGACCGAGTTCGAGAAGTTTCTCGAGCATTTCTTCAAGAATGTGAACGAGGCGTCGCGCAAGGGCGTCTCGCTTGCGCAGCAGGTCGAGCAGCGCGAGACACTCGCGATCCAGTACACGATCGAATTGCGCAAGATGCTGAACGAAGTGCCGGTCCAGGAAGGCGTGCGCGAATTCCTGTTCCAGGTCTGGGCCGACGTGCTCGCGATGACGGCCGTCAAGCACGGCGTCGCGAGCCCGGCGGCAAAGGCGATGAAGCGCGCCGCCGCCGACCTCATCTGGTCGGCCAGCGCCAAGGTCTCGCGCGAGGAGCGCGCCGAGGTGATCCGCCGCCTGCCGCCGCTCCTGAAGACGCTGCGCGACGGCATGGGCGAAGCCGGGCTGGAGCCGGACAAGCAGGGCGAGCACATTCAGCGCCTGCAAAGTTCGCTCGCCGCGGCGTTCACCGCGAAGACGGCGGCGATTTCCAGCGAACGGCTCAACGAATTGATGACGCGGCTGGAAACGCTCGAGGAACTGCTTCCCGACGCGCTCGACGTCGACATCGACGAATCGCTCGTGCTCGACCTCTCCGGGCACGAGAGCGCCGAACTCGAGGTCGTCGGCGAGGGCGGCTCGATGCCGACGCCGGCGATGTTGACCTGGGCCAGGGAGTTGCAGGTCGGCGGCTGGTACATGCTCGACTATCGCAACCGCAACGATCAGGTTCAGCTTGCGTGGCAGGGCATGAGGAAGCAGTTGACGCTATTCGTCTCGCCGCACGGCCGCGGCATCCTGTTCCAGCGCCATCGGCTCGCCGCCTTCCTGCAGGCCGGGCTGCTCGTGCCGGCGCAGGACGAGTCGCTCACGACGCGCGCGACGCGCAACGCGCTTGCCAAGCTCGACGTCGATCCGCAGCGGCTGTTGAATTGAGACGATCGGCGCGCCGCCGCGCCGTCAGTGGATCAGCCGGTCTTCCTCGTCGACGAAAAGCTCGTCGAGGATCAGCGCATCGGGTTCCTCGCCGAGGCTCCAGAAGACCATCAGGACGATGATCTTCAGGTCTTCGAGGTCCACCGGCGCGCCGGGGATCGCCGTCGCCCGATCGAGCACCATCTCGCGCATCGGCGGCGGCAGGACACCGGCCGATTCGAGGAAGCTGACGAAGCCGATGCAGTGCTCGCCAAGGTGCTCCTGTTCGGCCGGTGAATAGACGCGCATGCTGCGCGCCGCCTGCTGGCCGACGTGCGACTTCGCGGCGCTCGCCAAGCCGTCGAGCCAGGTCAGCGCCTCCTCGATCTCGTCCGATTCGAAGCCGACCGAGGTGAGCTTGCGGGCAAGCTGGTCATGCTCGGGGCAGGCGTCGGGGCGCCAGTAGTTTTCGTACAGGTAGACAAGTACGTCGAACATGGGTTGGACTATACCGCAGCGGGGTCGGCGCGAGGGCCGGATTCGCCCCCTAACCGAGGGTGTTCAGGCCCGTTCGATGCGTTGAAACCGCTGCCCGGGAAGGCGCTCGACGCGGCCTTCGAGCTCGAGCTCGAGCAGCCTCGCGCTGAGTTCGGCCGGCGCGACGCCGGTGCGCGCGGCGAGCGCGTCGAGCGTCGTCGGATCAAAGCCCAGCGCCTGCAGCAGCGCATCGCCGGGCCCGGCTTTGTCCGACACCGGCCGCGCAGCGGCCTGCGGCGCGAGCGACGGCCGCAGATCTTCGAGGATGTCCTGTGCCTGATCGACGAGTTTGGCCCCCTGCTTGATCAGCGCATGGCAGCCGCGCGACTGGGGGGCGTGGATCGAGCCTGGAATCACGTAGACCTCGCGCCCGCACTCGGCGGCGAGCCGTGCGGTGATCAGCGAACCCGATTGCAAGGTCGCCTCCACCACCAGCGTGCCCCGCGCCAGCCCGGCGATCAGGCGATTGCGCTGCGGAAAGTGGTGCCCCAGAGGCGGTGCGCCGAGCGAGTACTCGCTCACGATCAGGCCCTCGTCGGCAATGCGGTGTGCGAGGCCCAGATGGCGCTTCGGATAGACGCGGTCGAGCCCGGTGCCGACCACCGCGATTGTGCTGCCCTGCCCCAGCAGGCCGCCCTCGTGCGCCGCGCCGTCGATGCCGAGCGCAAGCCCGGAGACGATCGTCAGCCCCGCCCGGCTCAGATGGCTCGCGAAATCGCGCGCGTTCTCGATCCCCTGGCGCGTCGGGTTGCGGCTGCCGACGACGGCAAGCGAATCGGCGCCCAGAAGCTCGGCCCGCCCCTGCAGATGGAGCAGGAGCGGCGGGTCGGCGGCTTCGAGCAGCGACGCCGGATAGAGCGCGTCGCCGAGCGTCACGATCGTTCGCCGCGGCGCCTCGCCGAGCCAGGCGAGGGTGCGATCGACGAGCGCGTCCAGGCCTTCCGGCACGCCCGCGAGCGCTTCGGCCGCCTTCGCGCCGGCGGCGGCGCGCAAGGCCTCGCCGCCCGCCGTTATCACGCCCTGCGGCGAGCCGAAGAGGGCAAGCAGCCGCCGCACCGGCCCGCGCCCGAGTTCGGGCGTCTGCAGGAGCCGCAGCCAGGCCAGGAGTTCGTCACGCTCGATCATCGCGAACGCGAGTATCGGGCCGATCGACGCGGGCTTTGCTATCGCCCCCGAGGCGGGCCTGCCGCGCTCAGGGTTCGCTGAAGCGGTCGCCGGGGCGCACCGGCGTCGACGACTCGGTGATCAGCGCGTAGGACATGCGGTCGAAGACGCGAAAGACGAACAGCATGCCGCTGCGTTCGTCGGGCAGCGTGACCTGCGTGCGGCTGAATGCGTTCGACGGCGGCAGGACGCGGCCCTGACGCCACAGCGCGAGCACGTTGCCGAGCTGCATGCCGTCGGCCGCGCCGCGATTGAGCGAGACGATCTGGCCCTTGCCCGCCGTCAGCCCTTCGCCGTAGATCGATACGATCTGGCCGTCGATCGGCGACTGCGGCGCATGCGGCACGTAGTTGACGAACTGGCGTGGCGGCACGGGCGCGAGCCGGTCGCCGGCGCCGATCTCGCGCCGCGCGCCGGTCACCATCAGCGTGGCCGGGATGACCTCGGTCCTGCCGCTGCCCAGATCGCGCGTCTCGCCCGGCCGCAGATAGTCGGCCGTACCGAGGAAGACGGCTTCGTAGCCGAGCACTTCGTTCGTCGTCGGGTCGGTCAGCGGCCGGGGCTCGCGAAAGATCCGGTATTCCGTCCCCGGGCCGAGCTTGCCGTCGATCGCATACGCGAGGTTGCCGCGCGCGAGCAGCACCTGATCCTCGGTCGTCGCGACGATGCGCGGCGCGTCCTGCAGCGCGTTCGTCTCGAAGATCACCGCCTCGTTCAGGAACGGCTCGATCAGGTTCATGTTGACCGACGCCAGCGCATCGGCAACCGGGCTGGAGCGAACCTGGGGCGTCAGGCGGACGACTTCGACGTTCTCGCCGGCGCCGCCGCGCGACGTGCGCAGCCGGGCGCGGTCGCCGATCTTCTCGAGATAGAGCACCTGCCCGGGGAAGATCAGGTGCGGATTGCGAATCTCCTCCAGATTCATGCCCCACAGCTCGGGCCAGCGCCACGGCTGTCTCAGGTACATGCCAGAGATATCCCACAGGGTGTCGCCCTTCTTGACGGTATAGCTGTCGGGTGCGCCGGGCGCGAGCGCCGACAGCGGAACGCCGGCCTGGGCCACCTCCTTGGCGGTGCTGCGCTGCTGCGCCGTGATCGGAAAATTCGGTTCCGCCGCCATCGCGGACGCCGCCGGAAGGCCGAGCGCCACGCCGCAGAGCACGGCCTCGAGCAAGGTCGCGCGAAGCGGGAAGGCGGGGAGAAGGCTGCGGGTCATGGACTGATTTCTCCGGGCGCCCGCGCCGAATGCGCGCAACGCGATGGGGTTACCGGCGAACGCGCGTGCCGGCAGCGATTCTTCGGCGAAAATGCTCAATCACTTTAATAGATTTTGCCGCCAGGCCCTTGATATCGTAACGAAATCGAGTGCCCGGACGTGTTGCCCTCGTGCAACCCGTCACGCCGCCCGGCCGCGCCGAACCGACATGGCCCGACTCACGATTCTTCGCTACCCCGACCCACGCCTGCACAAGATCGCGCGCCCGGTCGCCGCCGTCGATCAGCGCATCCGCACGCTCGTCGACGATATGCTCGAGACCATGCGCGACGCCGATGGCGTCGGCCTCGCGGCGACCCAGGTCGACGTGCACGAGCGCGTGATCGTGATCGACGTCTCCGAATCGCGCGACGAACCGCACGTGCTGATCAATCCCGAAATCATCGCCCGCAGCGACGAGATGATGCAGGGCGACGAAGGCTGCCTGTCGGTGCCCGAGGTCTACGACAAGGTCGCGCGCCACGCCCGCGTCACGGTGCGCGCCGTCGACCGCGACGGCCGCACGCGCGAGTTCGACGCCGACGGGCTGCTCGCGCGCTGCGTGCAGCACGAGATGGATCACCTGATCGGCAAGGTATTCGTCGAGTACCTGAGCCCGCTCAAGCGCAACCGCATCCGCACCCGCTTTCTGAAGCAGGCGCGCGAAGCCGTGCGCAGCGCCTGAGCCCGGCGTTTGCCCGGCACCTCCGGTCGCATGCGAATCGCCTTCGCCGGAACGCCCGAGTTCGCGCGCGCCGCGCTCGCCGCGCTGCACGCCGCCGGGCACGAGGTCGCGCTCGTCCTGACCCAGCCCGACCGCCCCGCCGGGCGCGGCATGAAGTTCGCCGCGTCGCCGGTCAAGCAGTTCGCGCTCGAGCACGGCCTCGCGCTCGCGCAGCCGCGCGGGCTGCGGCTGGATGGCAAGTACGCCGACGATGCGGCCGCGGCGCGCGCAGCGCTCGGGCAGGCACGCCCGGAGGCGATCGTCGTCGCCGCCTATGGCCTGATCCTGCCGCGTTGGGTGCTCGATCTGCCGCGCCTGGGGTGCCTCAATATCCACGCCTCGCTGCTGCCGCGCTGGCGCGGCGCGGCGCCGATCCAGCGCGCGATCGAAGCCGGCGACAGCGAGACCGGCATCACCGTGATGCAGATGGACGCCGGGCTCGATACCGGCGACATGCTGCTCGCGCGGCCGGTCGCGATCGGCGCCGACGATACAGCGGCGACGCTGCACGACCGGCTGGCGACGCTCGGCGCGCAACTCATCGTCGAGGTGCTGGCCCGGGCTGCGGCCGGGACGTTGCAGCCGCGGCCGCAGCCCGAAGCCGGCACGACCTACGCGGCGAAGATCGACAAGCGCGAGGCGGCGATCGACTGGACGCAGCCCGCGCGGGCGATCGAGCGCAGACTGCGCGCATTCGACCCCTTTCCCGGCGCAAGCAGCGTCTTGAACGGCGCTGTCGTCAAGCTCTGGCGGGCGCGCGTCGTCGCCGGCCGCGGCGCACCAGGCGAAATCCTTGCCGCGGGCGACGCCGGCATCGTCGTCGCCTGCGGCGAACAGGCGCTTTGCGTCGTCGAACTACAACACCCGGGCGGCCGGCGGACGGCACCGGCGCAGTACCTTGCGGCGCACCCGCTCGCGCCGGCGATGCGCTTTGGCGCCGCACATTGAACTTGCGCGCGCCGCTACCATCTATCGCGCTGCGCCAACCGGCGCGGATTTCACTCCAGCAGAGGACCGTTCGATGTTCAACATGATGAAAACCGCCATCCTGATGGCGGCGATCACCGCCTTGTTCATGGCGATCGGCTCGCTGCTCGGCGGGCGCCAGGGGATGATGCTGGCGCTCGTCGTCGCGCTCGGCATGAATTTCTTCAGCTACTGGTTCTCCGACAAGCTGGTGCTGAAGATGTACAAGGCGCAGCAGGTCGACGAGACCACGGCGCCGCAGTTCTACGGCATGGTGCGCGACCTCGCGCAGCGCGCGCAGCTGCCGATGCCCAAGGTCTACCTGATCGACGAGGCGGCACCGAACGCCTTTGCCACCGGCCGCAACCCCGAGAATGCCGCCGTCGCCGCGACGACCGGCATCCTGCGCGTGCTCAGCGAACGCGAATTGCGTGGCGTGATGGCGCACGAGTTGGCGCACGTCAAGCACCGCGACATCCTGATCTCGACGATCAGCGCGACGATGGCCGGCGCGATCTCGATGCTCGCCAATTTCGCGATGTTCTTCGGCGGGCGCGGCGAGAACCGGCCGAACCCGATCGTCGGCCTGCTCGTGATGATCCTCGCGCCGATGGCCGCGGGGCTGATCCAGATGGCAATCAGCCGCGCCCGCGAGTTCGAGGCCGACCGCGGCGGCGCCGAGATCTCGGACGATCCGCGCGCGCTGGCGAGCGCGCTGCAGAAGATCCAGGCCTACGCCCAGGGCACCCGGCTCGAGACCGCCGAACGCCACCCCGAAACGGCGCAGATGATGATCATGAACCCGCTCTCCGGCGGCGGACTGCGCGGCCTCTTTTCGACCCACCCGTCGACCGAGGAGCGCGTCGAGCGCCTGCTCGCGATGGCCAAAGGCGCGCCGGCCTGACGCCGGGGCGGCGCTGGCGTCGCGGGCCGCTTGCTGGAACGCGTGCCCCGCGATGCAGCGCGGGGTTCAGCCGGCGCGACAAGCGGCCGATAAGAGGCGCATCGCCTCGATGGACCCCGCCATGCGCCGCCTTGCCCTCGCCGTTGCCGCCGTTGCCGGTCTCCTTGCCGGCTGCGAGCAGCTCGGCATCGAATCGCCCGAGAAGATCGCCGCCGCGCGCGAGGCCGACGGCAAGGCGATCGGCGCCGCGTGCCGCCACGCCGGGCGCGCGATCGAGGACTGCTTCATGCTCAACCGCAAGGCCGAACGGGCGGCCGTCTTCGAAGGCTGGCGCGACATGAACGACTACATGCGCGAAAACAAGATCGAGTCCGTCGCACCCCAGCTCGTCGCCCAGCCCGCCGCGGCCGGGGCAGCGCCGAAGCTCGACGACAAGGCGAAGGCCGGCACCCACGATTCCTGAGCACCGAAGCGCGAGCGCGCGCGGGCCTTCCCTAGAATCGGTGCAAAAGGACTTGCACCATGAAAATTCTTCGCTTCGCCGATCTCGTCGCCGCCGGCAAGGTCGCCGGCCGGCGCGTCTTCATCCGCGCCGATCTGAACGTGCCGCAGGACGAGGCCGGCCGCATCACCGAGGACACGCGCATCCGCGCCAGCCTGCCGTGCATCCGGATGGCGCTCGATGCCGGCGCGGCGGTGATGGTGACTTCGCACCCCGGGCGCCCCACCGAAAGCGCGTTCAAACCCGCCGATTCGCTCGCCCCGGTCGCGGCGCGGCTGGCCGAACTCCTCGGCCGCCCGGTGCCGCTGGTCGCCGATTGGGTGGATAGCGTGACGGTCGCCGCGGGCCAGGTCGTGATGCTCGAGAACTGCCGCCTGAACAAGGGCGAGAAGAAGAACGACGAAGCGCTCGCGCGCAAGATGGCCGCGCTGTGCGACATCTTCGTCCATGACGCCTTCGGCACCGCGCACCGCGCCGAGGCTTCGACCTACGGCATCGCGCAGTTCGCGCCGATCGCCTGCGCCGGCCCGCTGCTGGCGGCCGAGATCGACGCCCTCACGACCGCGCTCGCGCACCCGAAGCGGCCGCTGGTCGCGATCGTCGCCGGCGCCAAGGTCAGCACCAAGCTGACGATCCTGCAGGCGCTTGCGGCGAAGGTCGATCAGCTGATCGTCGGCGGCGGCATCGCCAATACCTTCCTGCTCGCCGCCGGCTTTCCGATCGGCAAGAGCCTGGCCGAGGCCGACCTGGTTGGAGAGGCGCGCGCCGTGATCGAAGCCATGAAGGCGCGCGGTGCGGCGGTACCGATTCCGCAGGATGTCGTCACCGCGAAGGAATTCAAGGCCGATGCGAAGCCGAACGTCAAGCCGGCCGCCGCCGTCGAGGCCGACGACCTGATCCTCGATATCGGCCCGCAGGCCGCGGCGCAGCTCGCCGACATGCTGAAGGCGGCGGGGACGATCGTCTGGAACGGCCCGGTCGGCGTCTTCGAGTTCGACGCCTTCGCGCACGGCACCGAAACGATCGCGCGCGCGATTGCGGCGTCGAGCGCGTTCTCGATCGCCGGCGGTGGCGACACGCTCGCCGCGATCGCCAAGTACGGCCTCGAGGACGACGTGAGCTACATCTCGACCGGCGGCGGAGCATTCCTCGAGGTGCTCGAAGGCAAGACGCTGCCGGCCTTCGAGATCCTCGAAAAGCGCGCCGCAGCTTGAGCCGGCGCCGGGACGCCGGTCGCTGGATGCCGGCAACGCCGGTATGACTGTCATGCAGCCGGCCGGCGCTTCGGGGTTCGCTTTGAGCGAATAATCCGGGCTGCCATGCATTCGGAGCCACCCATGTCACGCGCCAGCAAGATCGTCGCCACCCTCGGACCGGCATCGTCGTCGCCCGAGGTGCTCGAACGCATGATCGTCGCCGGCGTCGATGTCGTGCGGCTGAACTTCTCGCACGGCAGCGTTCAGGATCATCTCGATCGCGGGGCGATGGTGCGCGAGGTCGCGCGCCGCGCCGGCAAGGAGGTCGCGATCATGGCCGACCTGCAGGGCCCGAAAATCCGGGTCGGCAAATTCGCGGGCGGCAAGGTGCTGCTCGAGGAGGGTGCGAAATTCATCCTCGACGGCACGACAAGCGAGCTCGGCAGCGCCGAGCGGGTCGGCCTCGACTACAAGGATCTGCCGCGCGACGTGAAGGCGGGCGATACCCTGCTGCTCGACGACGGGCTGATCCGCCTCGCGGTCGACGCGGTGCGCGGCAGCGAGGTCTTCACGACGGTCGTCGTCGGTGGCGAGCTGTCCAACAACAAGGGCATCAACAAGGCCGGCGGCGGGCTGACCGCCCCGGCGTTGACGGCCAAGGACATGGACGACATCAAGACCGCGATGGGCATGCAGGCCGAGTACCTCGCGGTCAGCTTCCCGAAGAGCGCGACCGACATGGAGATGGCGCGCCAGCTCGCCAACGTCGCCGGCGAGCCGTGGCGGCACCGGCCGGCGATGATCGCGAAGATCGAGCGCATCGAGGCGATCCCGGCGCTCGGCGAGATCCTGCGTGCGTCCGACGGCATCATGGTCGCGCGCGGCGACCTCGCCATCGAGGTCGGCAACGCCGCGGTGCCGGCGCTGCAAAAGCGCATGATCCGCATGGCGCGCGAGATGGACAAGGTCGTCATCACCGCGACGCAGATGATGGAGTCGATGATCCTGCACCCGGTGCCGACGCGCGCCGAGGTGAGCGACGTCGCCAACGCCGTGCTCGACGGCACCGACGCGGTGATGCTGTCGGCCGAGACCGCGGCCGGCAAATATCCGGTCGAGACGATCACGCAGATGGCGGCGATCGCGCTCGAGGCCGAGGCGGCCGACGACGCGAGCATCGAGACCGATTTCACCAACAAGCGCTTCGGCCGCATCGACCAGTCGATCGCGATGGGCGCGCTCTTCACCGCGCATCACCTCGGCTGCAAGGCGATCCTCGCGCTCACCGAATCGGGCTCGACGGCACTGTGGATGAGCCGGCACAACATCAAGGTGCCGATCTACGGCCTGACGACGCAGCTCGTCTCGCAGCGCAAGATGGCGCTCTACCGCAACGTGCGGCCGCTCTTGATGCCTGCGCTCGCCGATCGCGACGAAGCGCTCGCGCGTGCCGAGGCGCTGCTCGTCGAGCTGGGCGCGCTGCAGCGCGGCGATACCTACGCGATCACCTGCGGCGAGCCGATGGGCCATCCAGGCGGCACCAATATGCTCAAGGTGTGCCGGGTCGGCGGGTGATGTCGGCGCCAGGACCTTTGCGGGATCGTTGCCGAACCGCGTGACTCGAGACGCGTCACGGATAAGGCGAAAGGCCCGCCTTGTCGGGCAGGCCTTTCGCCGAAGACGCGCAGGTAACAGGGCGCCGCAGGCGGTCAACCTCGGCGGCGAGTCAGCGCCAAGCCGGCCAGCGCGACTGCCGTCAGCGCCAGGCTCATCGGTTCGGGGACAGTGCTCTGGTTGCCGTTGGCATCTTCCCAGAACAGTTGGTCTTGATTGCCGGCCGCTTTCAGAAACCAAATGCTGAGCGCATTTGCCTGTGTTGTACCGGCGTGGCTTAGCAGCGTGTTCGCATAGCCTCGGGCATTCGCGTCAGTGTTGCTCTTTGCGTAGAAACTACCGGTCGTCAGGCTCAGATCCGTGTCGTAGATGATCTCCCAAACGGCCAATTGCATGCCACTGGATTTGTATTTGTCGCTGAACCAAGTGCTTGAATTGCCCACGGCCCAGGTGAACAGATTGGCAAGCCGCGTATTCCTCGCAATTGCCTCAGGGTTGGTACCAAGGTAGGAAGCCGCGTTCATGATGCTGTAATTGTTGTAGGCAACTCCGAGACTGAAATGCTCACCGAGTTCGACGCAGTAAGTCAGAAAGGGGTTATGGCTGTGGATGCCGGCATTGGTCAGGGTGCCGCTAAAGCCGCCGCCGCCGGTATCGTTGTAAGTCCCGCCGGACCAAGCCACATCGGTGCGGGCGCCCCCGATCTGGTGGTTGAGCGTCATCACGGGACCCGCCTGCGCGCCAACGGCGCACAGCGTGAGCACGGCGCCCGTCAATGCGTTCTGCCAGAATGTGCGACTCGACATATCTTCCTCACTTTTGATGGTCTGAAGGCGCAGCATGTCTGCACCTGTGATCGAAGGTTACGAGAACCTGCTGCCCCTGTCATCCCCCGATCTCGGGGGCGGGTGAGTCCCATTCGCGCAAAGACGTAGCCTGCTCCAGATCGTCTCCATCGCCCGCGCTTGCGCGCCGACTCGCGCAGCGCAGCGGTGACAATGCAGCACCATGAGCCTCGGCATCGACGATATCCGCGCCGCTGCGCAGCGCCTCTCCGGGCACGTCCTCGAAACGCCTTGCCTGGTGTCGCGGACGCTCGGCGAACTCGCCGGCTGCAAGGTCTTCCTCAAGTTCGAGAACCATCAGTTCACGGCCTCGTTCAAGGAGCGCGGCGCGCTCAACAAGATTGCGCAACTGACGCCCGCGGAGCGCGCGCGCGGCGTGCTCGCGGTCTCGGCCGGCAACCACGCCCAGGGCGTCGCCTACCACGCCCAGCGTCTGGGTATCCCGGCGACGATCGTCATGCCGCGCTTTGCCCCGGCGGTGAAGGTCGAGCGCACGCGCGGCTTCGGCGCGGCTGTCGTGCTCGAAGGCGACACCTTCGACGATGCGCGCATGCGCGGCATGGCGCTCGCCGCCGAACGCGGCCTGACGCTGGTGCACCCCTACGACGACCTCGCCGTGATCGCCGGCCAGGGCACGATCGGCCTGGAGATGCTGGCCCAGCAGCCGGCGATCGACGTCCTCGTCGTCGCCGTCGGCGGCGGCGGCCTGATCAGCGGCATCGCGACGGCGGCACGCGCGATGCGGCCCGGCATCGAGATCATCGGCGTGCAGACCGAGCGCTTCCCGCCGGGCTTGGACGCGGTGCACGGCCAGCAGCGCGAACGCGCGCGCGCGGCCATCCCCCCCGGCATCTCCGTCGCGTCCCCCGGGCTGCTGACCCTGCCGTTGACCCTCGAGCGCGTCGACGACGTGCTGCTGGTCTCGGAAGAGGATGTCGAGCAGGCGATCCTGATGCTGCTCGAAATCGAGAAGACCGTCGTCGAGGGCGCGGGCGCGGTCGGCCTTGCGGCGCTGATGAAGCACCGCGCGCGCTTTGCCGGGCGCAGCGTCGGGCTCGTCCTGAGCGGCGGCAATATCGAACCGCTCGTCCTCGCCGAGATCATCGAGCGCGGCATGGTGCGCTCGGGCAGGCTCGCGCGGCTGCGCCTGGATGTGCGCGACGTGCCGGGCGCGCTGGCCGACATGGCGACGCTGCTCGGCCAGCTCGGTGCGAATATCGAGGAGATCCAGCACCAGCGCGCATTCACCTCGCTGTCGGTCGAACGGGCGCAGATCGAGGTGGTCGTCCACACCCGCGGCGCCTCGCACATCGACGAGATCCTGGCCGTGCTGTGCGAGCGCGGCTACCGCGCCGAGCGGGTCGGCTGACGCCGCCTCGACGGCCCGGGCGGCGCAGAGCGCGCCGGTAGAATCGGCGCGATTTCACGCCTGCGCCGCGGCGTGCCGCGACGATCCCCGCCCTCTTTCCAGCGAGACCCCGCCATGTCCCTCGTTTCGATGCGCCAGCTGCTCGACCATGCCGCCGAGAACGGCTACGGCATTCCGGCTTTCAACGTCAACAATCTCGAGCAGGTGCAGGCGGTGATGAGCGCCGCCGAAGAGGTCGGCGCGCCGGTCATCCTGCAGGCGAGCGCGGGCGCGCGCAAATATGCCGGCGAGGCCTTCATCAAGCACCTGATCTCGGCCGCGATCGAGACCTGGCCGAACATCCCGCTCGTGATGCACCAGGACCACGGCCAGAGCCCGGGCGTGTGCCAGGGCGCGATCGACCTCGGCTTCAGCTCGGTGATGATGGACGGCTCGCTGCAGGCCGACGGCAAGACGATCGCGAGCTACGACTACAACGTGGACGTGACGCGCAAGGTCGTCGACATGGCGCACGCGGTCGGCGTCACGGTCGAGGGCGAGCTCGGCTGCCTCGGCTCGCTCGAGACGATGAAAGGCGACAAGGAGGACGGCCACGGCACCGACGCGACGATGACGAAGGAGCAGCTGCTCACCGACCCCGAGCAGGCGGCCGACTTCGTCAAGCGCACGCAGCTCGACGCGCTCGCGATCGCCATCGGCACCAGCCACGGCGCGTACAAGTTCACGCGCAAGCCGACCGGCGACATCCTCGCCATCGGCCGCATCAAGGAAATCAACAAGCGCATCCCGAACACCCACCTCGTGATGCACGGCTCGTCGAGCGTGCCGCAGGATCTGCTCGCCGTGATCCGCGAGTTCGGCGGCGCGATGAAGGAGACCTACGGCGTGCCGGTCGCCGAGATCCAGGAGGCGATCAAGTACGGCGTGCGCAAGATCAATATCGACACCGACATCCGGCTCGCGATGACCGGCGCGATCCGCCGCTTCTTCGTCGAGAACCCCGAGAAGTTCGATCCGCGCGACTATCTGAAGCCGGCGCGCGAGGCGGCGAAGGCGATCTGCCGGCAGCGCTATCTGGAGTTCGGCTGCGAGGGCCAGGCGGCGAGAATCAAGCCGCAGCCGCTGGCCGCGGTCGCCCAGCGCTACAGCCGCGGCGAACTCGCGCAGCAGGTCGTCTGACGGCGCGCCGGCTCGAGCCTGCACCAGGGCATACGCAGATGGACGGCCTGCTGACCACGTCCATCACCTCGCTGCCGCTCGTTGCGCGCGGCAAGGTACGCGATATCTACGCGGTCGGTGCCGATCGGCTGCTGATGGTGGCGACCGACCGCCTGAGCGCGTTCGACGTCGTGATGGGCGAACCCATCCCCGGCAAGGGCGAAGTCCTGACGCAGATGGCGCTGTTCTGGTTCGAGCGCCTGCAGCACATCGTGCCCAACCACCTGACGGGGGAGGATCCGCAGGGCGTCGTCGCCGAGGATGAGCGCGATCAGGTGCGCGGACGCGCCATGCTCGTGAAGCGCCTGGCGCCGCTGCCGATCGAAGCCGTCGTGCGCGGCTATCTGGCCGGCAGCGGCTGGAAGGAGTATCAGGAGCGCCCCGAAGTGTGCGGCGTCGAACTCCCCGCGGGGCTCGCAAATGCGAGCCGCCTGCCGCAGCCGATCTTCACGCCGGCGACCAAGGCCGAGCTGGGCGACCACGACGAGAACATCAGCTACGCGCGCATGAGCGGAATCGTCGGCGCGGAGGTCGCAAGCCAGGTGCGCGACACCTCGATCCGGCTCTACGAAGCCGCCTTCGAATTCGCGCTCGGCCGCGGCATCATCATCGCCGATACCAAGTTCGAGTTCGGCCTCGACGCGAACGGCAGCCTGATCCTGATGGACGAGGTGCTGACGCCCGACTCGTCGCGCTTCTGGCCGGCCGAGGACTACGCGCAAGCCTTTCGCGGCGGCCGCAACCCGCCGAGCTACGACAAGCAGTTCGTTCGCGACTGGCTCGAACAAGCGCGCGTCGACGGCAAGCCGTGGAACAAGCGCCCGCCGGCACCGGCGTTGCCGGACGACGTGATCGCGCAGACCGCGTCGCGCTACCGGGAAGCCTTGCTGCGCCTGACCGCGGCGCCGGCGGCGGGCGCCGCGTGACGAACCCATGACGTCGCGCCTGCTCAGCGCCCTGGACGCGCGCATCAGGAAGACGAGGAACCCGGTCGAAAGCGCGTGCCTGCGCGCCGAACGAGCCACCCTCCTGGCGCGCCAGGGTCAACTCGACGCCGCACGCGCCGAACTGGGCGCGCTGCGCACCCAGTTCGACCCCCGCCCCCACGCCGTCGTGAGCGCCTGGGCCAGCCTGGCCGAGGGCCTGGTCGCGTACTTCGAGAATCTCAGCTCCTCGGCACGGGACAAGCTTATGCGGGCGTTGGCGTTGAGTACAGCATTCAATGCAACCCATATCCGAGCGCTGAGTGCAGCCTGGTTGGCGCATGTCGACTACGCCGATCAGCGTTTCGACGCGATGATCCTAAATTTGACTGTCGTCCGAGCAGCCCAAGGCACCAGTTTCAATGACGCCATTTGCCGTGCCTCATTGGTAACGGCTCAAGCCTATCACTGGGCCGACCGACTAGATTTGGCACTACCCTGGTACGCACGAGCGAGGCACTACGCTATTGAAGATGGTGACGAATCGACTTTGAGCGCCCTGATACACAACATGGCTTGGCTTCGCACAGTGAGCGCGCGTCGAGTCGCTATGAGCGGCGGGCAACCCCCAGCCAGCGCTCAGCAACTCTTGCTTGGCGCCGAATCAACGGAGAACTTCGACCAGCGTATTGGTGCTACTTCGCTTTCATCTCTTGTTCCGATCTTGCGAGCGCACGTGCTTGCGTTGCTAGATGAGCACGCAGAGGCTCTGACGCTCTTTGACGAGCATCTGGAAGCTGCGTTTGGAGAAGGGCTCGGACGCATTCAATGCGCGGTTCTGGCAGAAGTTGCTTGGTGTCGAATGCGTGTCGGCGATAGGGATCGGGCATTGAGTGAGGCGCTTACCTCGGAGACACAGATCGGCCTATGCGATCAACCAGACGAAAGGGCGGCGGCGCACGGTCGCCTTGCGCAGCTCTATGAACTTGCAGGCGAAGTTACTGCGGCATCGCGCCACCGATTGCAAGCAGAGGCCGAGTGGCGCACACATTCGGCGAATCAGGTTCGGTTAGTCGAGATGCTTGCGGCGATCGAGACGACTCCGGCCCATCCATCGCAGGCCTGACCACATGTGGCCCCAAAGTGAGTCGACGTCTCCCGAAAGTCTCGGAGAGCAGTTTGTCGAACAGCAACTCCCGATCGTCGGCGTCGTGATGGGATCGGCGAGCGACTGGGATACGCTGCGCGAGGCGACCGATATCCTGAGCGAGCTGAGCGTTGCGCACGAGGCGCGGGTGCTTTCCGCGCACCGGATGCCCGACGAGATGTTTGCCTATGCCGAGGCGGCCCGTGCGCGGGGGATCAAGGTCATCATCGCCGGCGCCGGCGGCGCGGCGCATCTGCCCGGCATGCTGGCGGCGAAGACGAGCGTCCCCGTGCTCGGCGTGCCCGTCGCGAGCCGGCATCTGCAGGGGGTCGACTCGCTCTATTCGATCGTCCAGATGCCGCGCGGCGTGCCGGTCGCCACCTTCGCCATCGGTGCGGCGGGCGCCGCCAATGCGGCGCTGTTCGCGGCCGCGATGCTGGCCAACGAAGACGCCGCGCTGCGCGCCCGGCTCGATGGCTTCCGTTCGCGCCAGACGGATGCCGCACGCGCGATGAAGCTCGACCACGCATGACGCAGCCTGACGCTTCGGTGCGGCGCGCAGCGCCGTTGCCGCGCACCGCTCCCGGCGCCACGCTGGGCGTGATGGGCGGCGGTCAGCTCGGCCGGATGTTCGTCCATGCGGCACAGCAGATGGGCTATTTCACCGTCGTGCTCGATGCCGATCCGGCGAGCCCGGCGGGCCGTGTCGCGCACGTCCAGATCGAGAGCGGCTACCTCGACGAGGCGGGCCTCGCGCAACTCGCACGGCGTTGCGATGCGATCACGACCGAGTTCGAGAATGTTCCCGCCGCCGCGCTCGAACGACTCGCCGCAACGCGGGTGGTCGCACCCGCTGCGCAAAGCGTCGCGGTCTGCCAGGACCGGGCGCTCGAGAAGGCGCACTTCGAGCGCTGCGGCGTGCCCTGCGCGCCGTATGCGCTGATCGATTCGCCAGCCGGGGTCGGCGCCGCCGCGCCGCAGCTCCTGCCCGGCATCCTGAAATCGGCGCGTCTGGGCTACGACGGCAAAGGGCAGCGGCGCGTCGCCGATGGCGCCGGGCTGCGTGAAGCCTGGGATGCGCTGCATCGCCAGCCCTGCGTGCTCGAAGCCCTGCTGCCCCTGAAGCTCGAGATCAGCGTCGTCGTCGCGCGCGCGGCCGACGGCGCGATGGTGCACCTGCCCGTTCAGCAGAATCTGCATCGCGACGGCATCCTCGCCGTGACGCAGGTGCCGGCGCCCGACGCCGACCCTGCGCTGCAGCAGCGGGCGATCGACGCTGCGCGGCACATCGCCGCCGAACTCGGTCACGTCGGCGTGCTGTGCGTCGAGTTCTTCGTGCTCGACGACGGCCGCCTCGTCGCCAACGAGATGGCGCCGCGCCCGCACAATTCGGGGCACCATTCGATCGACGCCTGCGACCTGTCGCAGTTCGAGTTGCAGGTGCGAACGCTGGTCGGCGCCCCGCTCGTGATGCCGCGCCAGCATTCGGCCGCCGTGATGCTCAATCTGCTCGGCGACCTCTGGTTTGCGCGGGGCGAGACGCCGACCGAGCCGCGCTGGCACGAACTGCTCGCGCTGCCCGGCGTGCATCTGCACCTGTACAACAAGCTCGAAGCGCGGCGCGGGCGCAAGATGGGCCACCTCACGGTGACCGCGGCCGAGCCGCGCGATGCGCGCGAGGTCGCGCTGCGGGCCGCATCGCTGCTCGGCATCGCCCCCTTCTGACGCATGATTCTCGACGCCAGCGAACCCGGCGCGCTGCCACTTGCGGCGGACCGGCTCGCGCGCGGCGGACTGGTCGCATTTCCGACCGAGACGGTCTATGGCCTGGGCGCGCGCGCCGACGATGACGAGGCGGTGGCCGCGATCTTCGCCGCCAAGGGGCGCCCGGCCAACCATCCCCTCATCGTGCATCTGGCGGCGCCAGCGGCGGCGATCGGCTTTGCAAGCGAGGTCCCGCCCGTCGCGCAGCGCCTGATCGATGCCTTCTGGCCCGGGCCGCTGACCCTCATCCTGCCACGCAGGCCGGGCGTGGCGAATGCCGCGGCGGGCGGACACGCAAGCATCGGCCTGCGCTGTCCGGCGCATCCGGTCGCGCAGGCGCTGTTGGAGGCGGCCGCCACGCTCGGCGTCGCGGGCGTTGCCGCGCCGAGTGCGAACCGCTTCGGCCGCATCAGCCCGACGCACGCTCCGCACGTGCAGGCCGAGTTCGGCAGCGGCTTGCTGGTACTCGACGGCGGCCCGTGCGCGCTCGGCATCGAGTCGGCGATCGTCGATTGCAGCCGCGAACGCCCGGTGCTGCTGCGGCCCGGCATCCTGACGCGCGGCGAAATCGAAGCGGCCGCGAAGGAGCGGCTCGCCGCGAGCGACGGCCACGCCGCCGCTGCGCCGGGGACGCTCGCCAAGCACTATGCGCCGCGTGCCCGGCTGAGGCTGATGTCCACCGCCAGCCTGAAGGCCGCGCTCGCGCAACTCGGCGCAGACCCTGCCGGGGTGGCTGTATATTCGCGCACTGCGCTCGCCTCGCCGGGCCTGCGCGTGCGGATGATGCCGCAGGCGGCCGGCGACGCCGCCCGCGAACTGTTTGCGGCACTGCGTGAACTCGACGCCACGGGCGTGACTCTGATCTGGGTCGAGGAGCCACCCGAGAACCCCGAATGGGAGGGTGTGCGCGACCGGCTCGAGCGCGCCGCCGACGACAGTGAACCGGGCGATGATGCGAAAGCCCGGACATCGAACCGAACCTTGCTGAATGGACCTTGAATGACTCTCCTGCAGACCTCGCGACGTATCGCACATGGCCTCACGCTCGCGGCGATCACCGCGCTGCTTGCCGCATGCGGCGGAAGCGAGAGCGTGAACTTCGTTCCGGCGCGGGTGCTTTCCTTCGGCGACGAGTCCAGCGTCATCACGGCCGACGGGAAGAAGTACACCATCAACGGCATCGTCCCGAATTCCGGGATTCCGGGCACGGTCGAGTGTGTCTTCAACCCGATCTGGAACCAGGTGCTCGCGACGTCGTACGGCCTCAGCTTCGCGCAGTGCCCGGGCAGCGTCCAGGGCAGCACGCCCACCAGCCTCATCCTGGCGCGCGAAGGAGCGACCGCGACCGGAACGAGGGATATCGATTTCCCGCAGCAGATCACGCGCCAACTGGCGGCGGCCCCGGCCGGCGGCGGCGGCATCAATTCGAATGACCTGGTGACGGTGCTGATCGGTGTCAACGACGTGGTCTCGATCTACGAACGCTACAAGAGCGGCGAGATCACGTCGCCGGAGGCAACCTCCCTTGCCGAGCAGACCGGCGAGGCGATCGCAAGCCAGCTCAATCGCATCACCGCCGCCGGCGGCAAGATCATCATCGAGACCGTTCCCGATGTCGGCGTGACGCCGTACGCCCTGGCCGAGGACGCCAACGGGCGCGCACTGCTCGAGACGCTCACATCGCGACTGAACGCCAGACTGCTCGTCACCATGGACAACGACGGCCGCAAGATCGGACTCATCGAGATCAACCCGTACCTGTTCGCGATCATCGGCAACCCTGTCGGCTATGGCTACGCGAACGTGACCGACGGCGCGTGCCTGGCTGCCTACCCGCTGCCGAATTGCACCAGCGCAACGCTGAAGACCAACCCGGACGGATCGGATGCAACGCCCACCACCTGGCTCTGGGCGAGCGCGCTGCAACCGAGCGCTGGCGCCCACCAGCAGATGGGCAACCTGGCGTCGTCGCGGGCGCACAACCAGCCGTTCTCGAACTAGGCTTCGGCCCCACACGTCAGCGCGGTACGGCGGGATCGGCGCGCATCGCCCAGTCGAGCAGCGCATCGAGCGCCGGGCGGGCCGCCTGCGCATTCGGGTGATTGACGATGGCGACGATCACGTAGCGTCTTGCGTCCGGCGTCAGCAGATAGCCGGCGATCGCGACGACGCCTTGCAAGGAGCCGGTCTTCAGGTGCGCGCGCCCCGCGAAGCGGGCGGCCGCCGGACCCTTGGCACGACGCAGCGTTCCGTCCTGGCTCAGGATCGGCAACGAGGCGATGAACTCGGGCATGACCGGGCTCTTCCAGGCCGATTGAAGCAGCGCCGCCAGGGTATCGGCGCTGATCCGCGTGTCGCGCGAAAGCCCCGATCCGTTGTCGATCACGACGCCATCCGCGCGCGCGCCGATCGCGTCATGCAGCCAGGCGCCGACCGCTTCGCGCGCGGTCTGCTCGCTGCCGACGCCTTGCGCCTGCAGGCCGAGGGTCAGAAAGAGCTGCTGCGCCATGACGTTGTTGCTGAACTTGTTGATGTCGCGCACGACCGCGCCCAGCGGCGGCGATTCGAACTCGAAGCTTGGCGCCGTGGCCGGCGCGAGGCCGTCGCGGACGCGTCCGGCCAGCCTGCCGCCCATCTCGCGCCACATCGCCTCGAGGACGCGGGCGTTGTAGCTTGCCGGATCGGCATAGGCGAGCGGCCACGACTTTTCGCCGCAAGCCGTCGCCAGGCTGCCGCGCAACCGGATCCGCGACGGATCGCTCGCATCGAGCTTCAAGTCGGTGCGCCAGTCCCCGCATGCGCCGGCAGCCCGCAGCGCCACCGACTTGTCGACGTCCACGCCGGAGAGCGGCGGCTCGACGCCGACGGCGGCGACGCCGCGTCCGGCCTGCGGTGCGAAGCCGAGCGTCAGTGCGCGGTAGTTGAGCAGCAGCGCGTCGGGCTGTGCGTTGTAGGGCCGCAGCGGCTCGCCGTCGAAGTCGGCGGGCGATTGATCCGCAACCCGGAAGGCGGTGCGATCGAGAACGATGTCGCCCTTGATCTCGCGCACGCCCGCTTGCTGCACGCGCCGCAGCAGCAGCCAGATGCGCTCGACGACGAGCGAAGGGTCGCCGCTGCCCTTGATCACGAGGTCGCCCTCGAGCACGCCTTGCGCGCCCTGCCGGCCTTGCAGCCAGACCGGCGTCGACCACGTCCACGTCGGGCCGAGCAGTTCGAGAGCGGCCAGCGTCGTCACGAGCTTTGTCACCGAGGCCGGATTCGACGCCTGGGTGGCGCGCCAAGCAAGGCGCGAACCGGCAGCTCCGGCTTCCTGAACGACGACCGAGACCGCCTCGGGCGGAATCTTAGCGCGCGCGAGCGCGGCCTCGACTTCGATCGGCAGGCGCTGCTGATCTGCCGCCAGGCAGGGCAGCGCAAGGCCGCCGGCAAGAACACACCACAGGAAGGCAGCGCGCCGAAGCGAGGAAATGGGTTGCATCGAACAAGGATACCCAGTCACGAGGCCGCCGATCCGAAGGGCCGCCCGGACGGTACCGGCCAACGACGCTGACCTACACTCGCTGCATGGATTCAGGATCAGGATCGAGCCAATCCGTGGCGGGAGTAGCGCGCTGATGCCGGCACTGCTCGCCTTCGATACGTCGGGCGAACGCATCCATGTCGGCGTCTCGGTCGGCGAAGCGGCCTGGGTGGCCGAGGAAGCCGGCGGGTCGCAGGCGTCGGCGAACCTGATTCCCTGCGTGCGCCGGGTGCTCGACCGGGCCGGGATCGGCCTGCGCGAGCTCGATGCAATCGCCTGCGGCCACGGTCCGGGCGCCTTCACCGGTTTGCGCGCGGCGTGTTCCGCGGCGCAGGGTCTGGCCTGGGGCGCCGGCTTGCCGGTGCTGCCGGTCGACACCTTGATGGCGGTGGCCGAAGATGCGCGCGCGCGCGCCGGCGCAAGGGACGTCTGGGTCGCGATGGACGCGCGCATGGGCGAGATCTTCGCCGGACGATACCGGTGGTCGGATGCCGGCTGGGCGACGCTGGTCGCACCGGCACTCGTCACGCCGGACGCACTGGCCGCCCTTTGCGCGTCGCATCCATCGCGCTGGCTCGCCGGCTCGGCGCTCGGCGTGCATGCAGCGCGGCTGCAATGCCGGCCTGAAGTCACTCTCGATCCGGAGGCCGGACCTCGCGCACACGCGCTGCTTGCCTGCGCCCGGGCAGCCTGGGCCCGGGACAAGCTTCTTGACCCTGCCGATGCGATTCCGCTCTATCTGCGCGACAAGGTCGCGCTCACGATCGCACAACGCAAGGCGGGCGCACGCAGCGCCGCATGAGCCGATGAAGGTGCAGGGGCAGTTCGCCACGCCGGCCGGCGCGCTTTGCGGAGCCCGGCGATGAGTGCGCGGTGGCGCGAGAGTGATCGCGAAGTCCGGCAGCTCTCGCCGATGACGCTCGAACATCTGGACGCGGTGATGGCGATCGAGACGGCCAGTCACGTGCGGCCCTGGACGCGCGGCAACTTCACCGACGCGCTGGCGAGCGGCTATCTGGCCGACGTGCTGTTCGATGCGCACGATTCGCTAGTCGGCTATTGCATCGCCGTCGCCGGTGCGGGCGAGATGCACTTGCTCAACCTGAGCGTCGCGCCGGCGCACCGGCAACGCGGGCATGCAAGCTTCATGATGCGCGCATTGATCTCGCGCTGCCGTGCCGAACGGCTCGAGCAACTCTGGCTCGAGGTTCGCGTCAGCAATCAGGGCGCGCGCCGCCTGTACCGCGAACTCGGATTCGACGAAGTCGGCCTGCGGCCGGCCTACTACCCGGCACCGGCGGGAAAGGCGAAGGCGCGCGGCGAGGACGCCGTGCTGATGCGCATGGCGCTCGAGGCGATGGCGTGATGCGCTGGTCTGCGCGCCAGCGCGCGATGCTGCAGGCGATGGGGCTGCGGTTGTGGGATGCGCCCCCACTGCAACGGCGGGATGCGCCATCGCAAGGGGAAGCCGCGGTCGCCGCGGCGTCGCCCGCTGGGACGACGAATACCGCCACGCCGGCCCCGGCTCGCGAAGCGCAGCCCGCGCGTCAGCCGGATTCGACTCTGCCCGAACCAGCGCACGGCGAAGTGGCTGCGACGCCGTCCGAAATACTCGACGTCGGCAAGCTGGATTGGCCGGCGCTGCGCGCGGCAGTATCGTCGTGCAGGGCCTGCGCGCTGTGCGAGAGCCGCACGCAGACCGTCTTCGGCACCGGCAACCCGGATGCGCACTGGATGATCGTCGGGGAAGCGCCGGGCATGCACGAAGACCGACTTGGCGAACCCTTCGTCGGCAAGGCCGGGCAACTTCTCGATGTCATGCTGCGCGCGATCGGCCTGACGCGCGAACCGGGTCCTGCCGCACGGCAGGTCTTCATCGCCAACACCCTGAAATGCCGACCGCCCGGCAACCGCAATCCATTGCCCGATGAGCTCGCGCGCTGCGAGCCGTTTCTCGTGCGCCAGATCGAACTCGTCCGCCCGCGCGTGATTCTGGCCATGGGTCGCTTCGCGGTACAGGCATTGTTGCGCAGCAATGAACCCATAGGCCGGCTGCGTGGGCGTCTGCATCGATATCACGGCGTGCCGCTGGTCGTGACCTATCACCCGGCCTACCTGCTGCGCAACCCCCTCGACAAGGCACGCGCCTGGGATGATCTGCGCTTCGCACTCGAGGTCTGGCGCCGCTGCGATACCGAAGGCGAACACCGACCCCCGCAGGCGGAAGCGATTCGAGCGCCAGAATGAAAAAACCCGGCTCGCGCCGGGTTTCGAATGCGGAATGGATGCGCCTCAGGGTTTGCTGCCCGTCGGGAACGGCCATGCTGCTTGCGGACTCAGCGTTGTTTTCATTGGAGGCGATGACGCCTTCGATGAAGCGGATGCAGCCTTCTTGGCCGCCGGCTTCTTCGCAGCCTTCTTGGCAGGCGCCTTCTTGGCAGCGGCCTTCTTGGCGGGCGCCTTCTTCGCTGCCGCCTTCTTCGCAGGGGCCTTCTTGGCGGCGGCCTTCTTCGCCGGTGCCTTCTTGACCGCAGCCTTCTTGGCGGGAGCCTTCTTGGCAGCGGCCTTCTTCGCCGGTGCCTTCTTCGCTGCCGCCTTCTTGGCCGGCGCCTTCTTTGCTGCCGCCTTCTTTGCCGGGGCTTTCTTCGCCGGGGCCTTCTTGGCCGGAGCCTTTTTTGCAGTTGCCATTACATTTCTCCTTGATCAAGTTGCAAGAACACCGCGGTTGTCGGACTTAGTCCGGCTTCACGCGGCGATTCATCGCTCGGAGGTCTACCCAGGAGGGGCGCCCCGATACGGTGAATGGGGTTGACGCACCGCCCGCGCCTGCAGTGGCGCGAACGGTTGCGAGAATCTTGATCGATCGGCGCTCGCCGATGCGCCGCAATCCGGCCGCAGCGCTCAATCCCACGACAGCGCTCCGCCGGACTGGTACTCGATGACGCGCGTCTCGAAGAAGTTGCGCTCCTTCTTCAGATCGATCATCTCGCTCATCCACGGGAACGGGTTTTCCTCGTTCGGATAGAGCGCATCGAGGCCGATCTGGGTCGCGCGCCGGTTGGCGATATAGCGCAGATAGCCCTTGAACATCGAGGCATTGAGCCCGAGCACGCCGCGCGGCATCGTGTCCTCGGCGTAGCGATATTCGAGTTCGACCGCATGTTCGAACAAGGCCTTGATCTCGGATTTGAACCCGGCGTTCCACAGATGCGGATTCTCGAGCTTGATCTGGTTGATCAGATCGATGCCGAAATTGCAGTGCATCGACTCGTCACGCAGGATGTACTGATACTGCTCGGCGGCACCCGTCATCTTGTTCTGTCTCCCCAGCGCGAGGATCTGGGTGAAGCCGACGTAGAAGAACAGCCCCTCCATCAGGCAGGCAAAGACGATCAGCGACTTCAGCAGCGTCCTGTCGTTCTCCGGCGTGCCGGTGTGGAAGGCCGGGTCCATGATCCGCTCGATGAAGGGGAGCAGGAACTCGTCCTTGTCGCGGATCGACGCGACCTCGTGATAGGCGTTGAAGATCTCGCCTTCGTCCAGCCCGAGCGACTCGACGATGTACTGGTAGGCGTGGGTGTGGATCGCCTCCTCGAAGGCCTGGCGCAGCAGAAACTGGCGGCACTCCGGCGCGGTGATGTGGCGGTAGCTGCCGAGGACGATGTTATTTGCAGCGAGCGAATCGGCGGTCACGAAGAAGCCGAGATTGCGCTTGACGATGCGCCGTTCATCGTCGCTCAGACCGTTGGGATCCTTCCACGTCGCGATATCGCGCGACATGTTGATCTCCTGCGGCATCCAGTGGTTCGAGCACGAGGCGAGGTACTTTTCCCAGGCCCACTTGTACTTGAACGGAACGAGTTGATTGACGTCGGTCTGGCCGTTGATGATGCGCTTGTCGGCTGCCTTCACGCGCCGTGCGGCGACAGGCATCGCAGGGGTTGAATCGGTCGACGACGTGAAGGCGGGGGAAGCCGGCCCCGCCGCACGCGCTGCGGACTCGGCGCGCTGCGCGGACCTTGCGGAATGAAGATTGGATGGTTTGACTTCGTCTTCCCAGACAAGCATGGTTCACTTCCAGTACGGTGAAATTATCAGAGTGTTGCTTGATAACACCAAGCACTTCTTGACATCCGCGCGCAAGCGTCGATGTGCTTTGTTGCGTGATCGCATCGACATCGATCGCTCTTCGATACCTCGACGCGCGTGCGCGGCGACACGCGCGCAGGCATGCGGCAGCAATCGCGCACGTGGATCGATGCGCGCGGTCATTGACACGCTTCGCACTCCGGATCGTCGATCGCGCAGAACTTCATATCGCTGCCGGACCCGGCTTGCACGACACTCGATTCGCCGCGCGAAGCGGCCGCGCCATCGCCCTGTGCGCTCGCGCCCTGCGCAGCGCTCGACACCGCATTCATGCGCCCCGAAGCGACAGTCGACTTCTCGGCGTGCGTGGCGCCTATCGTGCGCAGGTAGTACGTCGTCTTCAGCCCGCGCAGCCAGGCAAGCTTGTAGGTCTCGTCGAGCTTCTTGCCCGACGCGCCGGCCATATAGATGTTCAGCGACTGCGCCTGGTCGATCCACTTCTGGCGCCGCGCGGCCGCCTCGACGAGCCACCGAGGCTCGATCTCGAAGGCGGTCGCGTAGAGCGACTTCAGCTCCTCCGGGACGCGATCGATGCGGCGCAGCGAGCCGTCGAAATGCTTCAGGTCCATGACCATCACGTCGTCCCACAGGCCGAGGCGCTTCAGGTCGTGCACCAGATGGTCGTTGACGATCGTGAACTCGCCCGACAGATTAGACTTCACCGACAGATTGCCGAACGAAGGTTCGATCGACGCGCTGACACCGACGATATTCGAGATCGTCGCTGTCGGCGCGATCGCGACGCAGTTGGAGTTGCGCATGCCGTGCTCACCGATGCGCGCACGAAGCGCCGCCCAGTCGAGCGTCGATCCGGTGTCGATCTCGACGTAGCCACCGCGCTGCTCCTCCAGCAGACGCAGCGAATCGAGCGGCAGCACGCCGCGATCCCACAGCGACCCGCGGTAGCTCGAATAGCGACCGCGCTCGGCCGCCAGTTCGGTCGACGCCCAGTAGGCGTGGTAGCAGACCGCCTCCATCGACTGATCGGCAAACGTGACCGCCGCGTCCGAGGCGTAGGGCGTGCGCAATTCGTACAGCGCATCCTGGAATCCCATGATGCCCAGGCCCACCGGCCGGTGCCGCAGGTTCGAGTCGCGCGCCTTCTTCACCGCGTAGTAGTTGATGTCGATGACGTTGTCGAGCATCCGCATCGCGGTGGCAACGGTCCGCTTCAGCTTCGCGTGGTCGATCGCCTTCGCGCCGTCGGCGCCGTGTGTCAGGTGATGCACGAGGTTCACCGAGCCGAGATTGCAGACCGCGATCTCGCTCGGGCCGGTATTGAGCGTGATCTCGGTGCACAGGTTGCTCGAATGCACGACGCCCGCATGCTGCTGTGGCGACCGCACGTTGCACGCATCCTTGAACGTGATCCACGGGTGGCCGGTCTCGAACAGCATCGAGAGCATCTTGCGCCACAGGTCCGCGGCGCGCATCTTCTTGAAGAGCCTGATCTCGCCGCGCGCCGCCATCTCCTCGTAGCGCACATAGGCCGCCTCGAACTCCTGGCCGAACTTGTCGTGCAGGTCGGGGCAGGTCGACGGCGAGAACAGCGTCCAGTCGCCGCCTTCCATGACGCGCTTCATGAACAGGTCGGGGACCCAGTTCGCCGTATTCATGTCGTGCGTGCGGCGCCGGTCGTCGCCGGTGTTCTTGCGCAGCTCGAGAAACTCCTCGATGTCCAGATGCCAGCTCTCGAGGTAGGAGCAGACCGCGCCCTTGCGCTTGCCGCCCTGGTTCACCGCGACCGCGGTGTCGTTCACCACCTTCAGGAACGGCACGACGCCCTGGCTCTTGCCGTTCGTGCCCTTGATGTGACTGCCGAGCGCGCGCACATTGGTCCAGTCGTTACCCAGGCCGCCGGCGAACTTGGACAGCAGCGCGTTCTCCTTCAAGGCCTCGTAGATGCCATCCAGGTCGTCCGAGACGGTCGTCAGGTAGCAGCTCGACAGCTGCGAGCGCCGCGTGCCGGCGTTGAACAGCGTCGGCGTACTCGACATGAAGTCGAAGCTCGACAGCACCTCGTAGAACTCGATCGCGCGCGCCTCGCGATCGATCTCGCCGAGCGCCAGGCCCATCGCGACGCGCATGAAGAAGGCCTGCGGCAGCTCGATGCGCCTGTCCTCGATATGCAGGAAATAGCGGTCGAAGAGCGTCTGCAGGCCGAGATAGTCGAACTGCAGGTCGCGATCGGCCTTCAGCGCCTTCGCGAGGCGCTCCAGATCGAATTGCAGCAACCGCTCGTCGAGCAACTCGGCGGCGACGCCGCGCTTCAGGTAGAGCGGGAAGTAGTCCGCATAGCGCGCCTGCATATCGCGCTGCAGGACTTCCTCGCCGAGGATCTCCTTGCGGATCGCATGCAGCAGCAGCCGCGCCGTGGCCCGCGTGTAGCCGGGGTCCTTCTCGATCAGCGTGCGCGCGGCGAGGATCGCCGCCTTGTGCACTTCCTCGATCGGCACGCCGTCGTACAGGTTGCGCCTCGTCTCGGCCAGGATCGGTTCCGGACGCACGTCGGCTCCGAGCCCCTCGCAGGCCGATTCGAACAACGCCGCGAGCCGACCGAGATCGAGGGCGACGCGCTCGCCCCCATCGATCACGGTCAGCGCGGGCTCGGCGGCAACGCCGCTCGCCGCCTGGCGGGCGCGCTCCTGCGCGCGCATCTCGCGGTACAGCACATAGGCGCGCGCCACTTCGTGATGACCGCCGCGCATCAGGGCGAGTTCGACGTGATCCTGCACGTCCTCGATCGGGAAGGTGCCGCCGCCCGGCCGCGAGCGCAGCAGCGCGCGAACGACGATCTCCGTCAGCGTATCGACCGTTTCGCGCACGCTCGCCGACGCCGCGCCCTGCGTGCCGTGGACCGCGAGAAAGGCCTTCATCAATGCGACCGCGATCTTGTTCGGCTCGAACACCACCACCGAGCCATTGCGCCGAATGATCTGATAGCCCTGGAAAGCGCCGTCCGGTTCGGCGCCCTGGACCGCGCTGCGAGCCGTGGCCGCGGGATCGGATGGAATGCCGGCGAAAGCCCCGCTGGAGACTGATTGCATGTCTTTCCTTGCTTGAAGAGGTAGGTTCGAACGTGGCCTCGCGGATTCGCGCGGCGCTTGCGGCCGCGGTCAGCGCCTGCTTCGCGCTGCGGCTGCCGTCGGGTCGATGAATGGCGCCAGTGGCGGCCGAGCCGCCGCGCCGGGCGATCGACGCGGATCGCGAACTGTGTCGGCCGGGGCGCGGCCCGACTGCCTTGCGTGAACTGGGAGTGCCATGTGGGCACACTATATCTGTGGTCGCGAGCCACTTCAAGCACTAGGGGTAGCGTGTCAACCCTGATGCCTGACGGGCGCGAATGCGCTACGGGGCATGCCGGAGGCTGCGCTCACCGGCCTTTGCGCCGCATGAATCGGCGCCCCGGCCGCGGACAACCGCGCGCGCATTGGCCCGGCGTGCGAAACGACGCCGCTGGCCGCATCCTGCTTGGCGACACGGCGCGGGTCGCGGCGCCGCCGCCCGCTGCGGCTCAGTCGCCGGCGACCGTGCCCGCGGGAAAATACCGAGCCGGCCAGCCGAGCGCTGCGGCAAGCCGGCGCCACTCGAACCCCGCGCCGGGGTCGAGCTTTCGCATCGGCGCCACATGCTCGTGGCCGGCGACGCCTTCGATCGGGTAGCGCAGCGCGAGCGCCGCGAGCAGATCGGCCAGCGCGTCGAGCTGCACCGGCTCGAAGGCCTGACCCTCGAGCCCTTCGAGCTCGACGCCGATCGAGAAATCGTTGCAATTCCCGCGGCCGCGCCAACTCGAGACGCCGGCGTGCCAGGCGCGGTCGTCGCAGCCGACGAACTGCTGCACAGCGCCGTCTCGGCGCAGCACGAAGTGCGACGACACCGCGACGCCCCGCAATCGCGCGTAGTACGGATGGGCGTCGCAATCGAGCCGGTTCGCGAACAGCCGCTCGATCGCATCGCCGCCAAAGCGCCCCGGCGGCAGGCTGATCGAGTGGATCACGACGAGGTCGATCGGGGTCCGTGCGGGGCGCGCGTTGCAGTTGGGCGTCCGGCAGCGCCTCGCGCCCCGCAGCCAGCCGCCGGCAAGCCACGCCGCATCGGCGCGCGTGCCGTTGCGCGCGCGCACCGAAGGGCCCGGATCAGGCGCCGTCGCCATTCACGCCGGAACCTTCGACCACGCCGAGGCGCGCCATCCGGTAGCGCATCTGGCGCAGCGTGAGCCCGAGGCTCGCACCTGCGGCGGTCCGGTTGTACTGGTGGTGCTCGAGTGCGCGCACGAGAATCTCGCGCTCGACGCGATCGAGGTAGGCGGCAAGATCGTCCGGCAAGGCGGCTTCGGCCGGCAGCAGATCCGCGCTCGCATCGATCGAAGCATCGCCTTCGTGGCGCTGTGCCGCGGGTGCCGGCATCTCGGCCGCGGGCAGATCCAGATCGGCAACGTCGATCGAATCGCCGCTCGCCAGCGCAACCGCGCGGTGCAGCAGGTTCTCGAGCTCGCGAACATTGCCGGGAAACGAATGGCTGCGCAACTGGCGCAGCGCGCCATGCGTCAGATGCGGCGCCGGCGTGACGCCCGCTTCGCGCGCGATGCGTGCCAGCACGTGCGCGGTGATCGCGGGCAGATCCTCGAGCCGCTCGCGCAGCGGCGGCACGATGATCTGGATCACGTTGAGCCGGTAGTACAGGTCCTGACGAAACCGCTGCGCCTGCACTTCGGCCGCGAGGTCCTTGTGCGTCGCGCTCAGGATGCGGACATTGACCGGCAGCTCGGCAACCGCGCCGACCGGCCGCACGGCGCGCTCCTGGATCACGCGCAGCAGCTTGGACTGCATCGCCAGCGGCAGGTCGCCGATCTCGTCGAGAAACAGGGTGCCGCCGTTGGCTGCCTGGAAGAAGCCTTCGCGATCGTCGGCGGCGCCGGTGAAGGCGCCCTTGCGGTAGCCGAAGAATTCGGCTTCGAGCAGATGCTCGGGAATCGCGCTGCAGTTGACGGCAACGAACGGCCCCGCGCCGCGCGGGCTCGTCTCGTGCACCGCGCGGGCGACGAGTTCCTTGCCGGTGCCCGACTCGCCGCTGACGAGCACCGGCGCCATGCTGCGCGCGACCTTGTCGATCAGCGCGCGAACCTGCCGCACGGCCTGCGACTCGCCCGCCATGCCGGCCAGCGCCGTGCTCGGCGCTGCGGGTGGGGCTGGCGTCGCGACGGGCCGCGTGCGCGGCGGCGCCGGCACCGCGGCAGCCGATGGCGGCGCCGCGCGCGCGGCCGGTGGCGCCGCGGCGGGCGGCATCGCGATCGGCGCCGGCGCCGCCGACGCGCTGCGGCCGAGCGCGGACGCCACCGCGGCGCGAAACTGCTTCAGATCGACCGGCTTCGTCAGATAGTCGTAGGCCCCCGCCTTCAGCGCCTCGACCGCATTCTCCGCCGAACCGTAGGCAGTGATGACGATCGCCTTCTCGCTGCGGCCGGCCTCCTCAAGGCTGCGCAGCACGTCGAGCCCGCTGCCGTCGGGCAGCCGCATGTCGCTGATCACGAGGCTGTAGCGCTGCGCGTCAAGCCGCGCGAGCGCCTCCTCGACGCTGCCCGCGGTGTCGATGTCGTAGCCCTCGCGCAGCAGCGTCAGCTCGTAGAGCGTGCGCAGATCGGGCTCGTCGTCGATGACGAGCAGGCGACAGGGCGAGGCAGGGGTCATGGCGAGAAGTCGGCGACGGGAGTCAAGGATTCACCGCCTCGGCCAGCGCCGTCAAGGCCCGGCGACGCATCGCGATCGAGAATTCGTTGCGATGGCGCCGCGCCGCGGCCCGCAGGCGAAAGGCGATGCGCGCGCCGTAGCGGTCGCACAGTTCGCGGCAGATGTACAGGCCGAGACCGGTGCCGCGGCTGCGCGTCGAGAAGAAGGGTTCGAAAAGATGGCGCTCGACGTCGGGCGCAATCGGCGGTCCGTCGTTCAGCACCGTCAGCACCGCGACGTTCGCGTCCCGGCCGTGCAGCAGCAGCTGGATGGCACCCGGCGTGGACGACGCGTGGCGGCGCGCGTTGTCGAGCAGGTTGACGAGCACGCGGCGCAGGTGATCGGCATCGAACAGCACATGCAGCGGCTCGGCCGGCAGCTCGATCTGCAGCACGCCGTTCGCACCGAGGGCGACGCCGTTCATGCGCGCCCAGTCGGCGCACACCGCGCCCGCCTGGGCGCCGGCATCGATCACGCTCGCGACGTGCATCGCCCCCGGCGTCAGCTCCATCACGTCGTCGACGATGCGCTTGAGGCGCTGCACGTTGTCGGCCACCATGCGGGTGAGCTGGCGCTGCTCGAGGTTCGCCGCGTCCTCGGCGAGCAGCGCATTCGCCTGTGCGATCGCCGACAGCGGGTTGCGGATCTCGTGCGCGATCGCGGCCGACACCCGGCCCATCGCGGCGAGCTTCTCCTGCAGCGTGCGCGCCTGCACGCTGCGCACGTCCTCGACGAAGAGGACGCAGAACTCCTCGCTGCCGGGCGCGTCGCGCCGGCGCGCGAAACGCACCCGCGTGCGCAAGCTGCGCGACACGCCGGGTTCGAACTCGACGACGACGTCGCGCCCCGCCTCGGGCCACAGGCCTTCGACGAAGGCGCGCTCGACGGCGTCGACGAGCGCCGACCAGGCGCCGACGCCGCGCAGTGCGAACGGCGGCGCAAGGCTCGCCCCCTCGGGCGCGAGCAGCGCGCATGCCGCCGGATTCGCCGCGCGCACCCGGCCGCCGCGGTCGACGACGAGCACCCCGTCCTGCATCTCCTCGATCACGAGCCGGTTCAGCTGTGCCTGCTGGCGCGCGATCTCCAGGCTGCCGCGCGCCGTCAGCTCCTCGCGCGCGAGCCTTCCCGCCAGTTCGCTCGCGAGCACGGTGATGATGAACATGCCGCTGCCGGCGAGGCCCGCCTGCGACATCAGCACCGTCGCGTCGCCGCCGGCGAGCACGTTGAGCCAGGCCACGCCGAGCAGCGCGAACGTGATCGCCGCCGACGTCGCCAGCGCGATGCGCCGCGGCGTCACGACGCCGGCCATCAGCGCCGGCAGCACGAGCAGCGCGACATAGTTCAGGCCGGCCACCGGCGCCAGCACATGCAGCGCGGTGAAGCAGAGGATGTCGACACCGATCGTCGCCACCCACTGCGACGCGCGCAGCCGCGACGCCGGCGCGGCCGAACGGCGCAGCAGCGCCAGCAGCCACAAACCGATCGACTGCAGCGCGTAGCCCAGGCAGAGCACGACGACCTCCACCCTCGGCTCGGCGCCGAAGACTTCGGCGACGACGAGCGTGACGAGCAGCATCGCGCCGATCGCCGCGCGCGCCGCGAGGAATGCCCGATAGACGCGCGAGAACGCGGTCTGGCCGGCGTCGACGATGCGCTGCGCCTGGCGGGTCAGGAAGCGCGATTCGGTCGCCCCGCCATCGCCGGGCGCGAATGCGCTGTCCCAGCGCGACTCGCCGCCCGCCGCGGCCTGCCCTTCGGCCCATTGCGCTTCCTCGCCGAGCGCGCCGAACCACGATTCCTGCGGCGCCGGCCGCGGCGCCGAGCGGCGTTCTCGCCTGCGCCGGTCGCCCGAGCGGCGCTCGGCCGCCGCCGAGCCCGCTTCGCCGGGCGGCGCCGGGGCCGGGGTCATCGCAGTTCCATCCGGCACCCGCTCACGCGCTCGGCAGCCGCGCACGGACCCGGCGCGCCCGGGCGGGAGTGCGGGGTTCGCCCACAGCGTCTCACGGGTGCGCGCGCTCGAACTCGGCGCGGTGCGCGTCGCTGCAGAAGACGCCGCCACGGCCCGGCAATGCCTCGCTGCGCGGCAGATGCAGTCCGCACTGGCTGCACGCGACCATATCTTCGTGCGGCGCAAGCGGCGTCTTCGGGCGATCGCGCGTCACGCGGCGGCTGCCGCTGCGCGCGAGCCAGAGGACGACCAGGATCACGACGAGGACGATGACGAACTTCATTTCGGGTGCCGCTCGGGGATGGCGCCAACCGCGCTACGCAAAGCTCGACCGATGCAGCAGCACTTCGAGCACGAAGCGCGAACCGACGTAGGCAAGCAGCAGCAGCGCCGCGCCCGCATAGAGCCAGCCGGTCGCGCGCCGGCCGCGCCAGCCGAATGCATGACGCCCGGCGAGCAGGCCTGCAAAGACGACCCAGCCGAGAATCGAGAATACCGTCTTGTGATCCCAGCGCCACGGGTTGGCAAACCACCCGCCGATGACGAGGGTCGCCGACAGC
>OEIU01000085.1_pt1 | contig 90607 bp, 77 predicted proteins | sample 1539221 | NCBI WGS metagenome assembly OEIU01 (sample SAMN03792071, study PRJEB22550) | activated sludge metagenome | feature: wastewater treatment plant; material: activated sludge; isolation source: Wastewater treatment plant of a petroleum refinery complex | place: Argentina: Zarate | collected...
GGTCGCCGGCACAATAAAACAATAGATCCCGGCGACCTTCGTCCCGGCCCTCGACTGATGCATGACCCGGCCGCAAGGCGCGGGGACGTTGTCGTGCGCCCCTTCTCCCGTGAAACGGGAGAAGGTGTCACGCGCAGCGTGACGGATGAGGGACGCGCCGCTGCCCGAACGCCCGGCGCAATCGCGGCGCCCTCGCCCGACGCCGCGATTCACGCGCACGCCAGCTCCGCGCCCCGCGCGCTTGACCCCCTGCGCCCGCCGCGAAATCATCGCGCCAAAGGGAGAAGATCATGGGAGAGATCGTTTCGCTCGAGGAGCTTGCCGCGGAGGTCACGCCCGGCTGCAAGCTCGCCGTGCCCGCCGATTATTGCGGCGTCGCCATGAGCGCCACCGCCGCCATCATCGCCAACCGGCCGACGAACCTGCACGTCGTCTGCGTGCCGGTGACCGGCATTCAGGGCGACATGCTGATCGGCGAGGGCCTCGTCGGCACGCTAGAGACGAGCGCCGTGACATTGGGCGAAGCCGGCGGCGCGCCGCGCTTTCAGGACGCCGTGAAGAAGGGCGCGTTCAGGCTGTTGGACGCGACCTGCCCCGCCGTCCATTCCGGCCTCATCGCCGCGCAGAAGGGCGTGCCGTTCCTGCCGATCCGCGGCATCATCGGTTCGGATCTTCTGAAGACCCGCACCGACTGGAAGACGATCCAGAATCCGTTTGCCGACGAGGACGATCCGATCATCGTCGTGCCGGCGATCCAGCCTGATGTCGCCATCTTCCATGCGCCGGAAGCCGACCGCTTCGGCAACGTCCGCATTGGCCGGCGCCGCGAATTGCTGACCATGGCGCAGGCCGCGAAGGCGACGATCGTGACGGTCGAGCGCATCGTCGAGGAGTCGCTGCTGAAGACCGAGGATTCCGCCGCCGGCGTGCTGCCCGCGCTCTACGTGACGAAGATCGCGGTCGCGCCGCGCGGCGCCTGGCCGCTGCCGCTGTGGGGCGAATATGGCGTCGACACCGCCGAGATCGCCCGCTACGCGGCGATGGCGCGCACGGCCGAGGGCTTTGCGGCCTACATGGACGGCTTCGCCCGCCGCCTGCGCGAGGCCGCGTGATGCCCGGCTACAGCAATCGCGAACTGATCATCGCAACCATCGCCGACCTCCTCGACGGCATCCGCCACGTGGCGGTCGGCGCCTCCTCGCCCATGCCCGCCGCCGGCGCCATGCTGTTGCGCGCGCGCAACGAGATCGCCAGGCGCGAGCGCGTGCGCATCTCGATCCTGGGTTCCGAGGAGCATAATTTCTTCACCAACGGCGGTGTGGAGCTGTTCGACTGCACGGCGCAGGGGCGCGTCGACGCGTTCTTCCTCGGCGGCGGGCAGATCGACGGAGAAGCCAACATCAATCTCGTCGGGACGGGCGATTATCCGCAGACGGAGGTGCGCTGGCCCGGCTGCTTCGGCTCGGCCTTCATGTATTACCTCGTGCCGCGCGTGATCCTGTTCCGCGAAGAACATTCGCCGCGCGTCTTCGTGCCGAAGGTCGATTACGTGAGCGCGCCCGGCGTGAGCGACGGCATCGTGCGGCCGGGCGGCCCGCATGCGCTGCTGACGGGCATGGCGCTGTTCGACTTCGACAAGCAGAAGAAGCGTTTTGCGCTGAGGAGCGTGCATCACGGCTACACCGCCGCCGACGTGCGCGCAGCGACGGGGTTCGATTACGACGAGCCCGCCGTCGTGCCGGAAACGAAGGCGCCGAGCGCGGAAAACCTCGCGCTGCTGCGCGGGCGCATCACCGACGAACTGTCGGAGAGCTATCCGGCGTTCGCGGAAATGCTGCGGGGAGAGAGGAGAGAGGCGGCCTGATTCTCTCGCCGTCATTGCGAGTGGCGCAGCGACGAAGTAATCTATTCATCCGAAATTCGGGAGGAATTCGAGGCATCCGTGACTGAGCGAGATCAACTGGTTGCTCGACTTAAGATTGCGGAACATCAATTTCGATTGGCGTGCACGGTCAACTTGGCTGTCGCAAACGAGATGCAGACATTGGATGTGCCTGTTGAATGGACGTTCGGCAATCACCGCGTTTCATACCAAGAGTTCGGCCTCCGACGAGACCAAGCTGAATTAGCTGCTGTCCAACTTGAAATGACTGCAACCTTCGTAGTTGCCGCGACGGTACGCGATGCAATTCTTGCGTACTTCCGTGAACCGAAGAACCACTCGAATTTGACGATTGTTGCAGCGTATCAGATTAGCCGAATGTTGCGGAATGCCTTCAGCCACTCGATGGTAACGCCGCGCTGGTCGATCGATGATGATTGCCGTAGTCGCATCTTTTCAATCGACGGTGTGATTTCATTGGACACGTCGCATCTGCATGGGCAGCCCGTTCAGTGGAGAGACTACGGGGGGCCACTTTCGATTTTCAGATTTGGTCGATATGTGCGAGAGTCTTTGCTTGAATTACCGGTAGATCCGAATCGGGAAAAGCCGCCGTATCCTTCCGTTGTTTGCTATCAGCAAGGGCGATTGATTGCCCGGAGAATTGATGAGTCGACAACAATTCATGACGAGGGAAACGGGTTCGATTTTCAGGGACATGGCGAGGAAGCTGTCCCCCCAAATTCGGAAAAATGAACTTTACTCCTTCGCCAGCTTCCGCAACTCGTACAGCGCCTCGAGGGCGGCGCGGGGCGAGAGTTCGTCGGGATCGATCTCAGCAAGTTTCTCACGCACGGAATCCTTCTTCGGCTCTGGCCTCGGCACCGGCGCGGGCCGCGCCGAAAACAGCGGCAGGTCGGCGATCAGCCTTTCCACCGGCGCGCGTCGGTCGCTCGCCTCGAGCTCGCTCAAGATGTGCTTCGCCCGCTCCACCACCCTGCCGGGAAGTCCGGCGAGTTTCGCGACTTGTATGCCATAACTGCGGTCGGCCGCGCCCGCGATGACTTCATGCAGGAACACGACCTCACCATTCCAGTCGGCGACGCGCATGGTGAGGTTCTTGAGGCGGTTGAGGCGTTGTCCGAGTTGCGTCAGCTCGTGAAAATGCGTGGCGAACAATGCGCGCGATTTGTTGGAATCGTGCAGATGCTCCATCGTCGCCCAGGCGATGGAGAGGCCGTCGAAGGTCGCGGTGCCGCGCCCGATCTCGTCGAGGATGACCAGCGAACGCTCGGTCGCCTGATTGAGGATCGCCGCCGTCTCGACCATCTCGACCATGAAGGTCGAGCGTCCCCGCGCGAGATCGTCGGAGGCGCCGACGCGCGAGAACAGGCGGTCGACGACGCCGATATGCGCTTTCGCCGCCGGCACGAAGGAGCCCATCTGCGCCAGGGCGACGATCAGCGCGTTCTGGCGGAGATAGGTCGACTTGCCCGCCATGTTCGGGCCGGTGACGACTGCGATGGCCCCCGCCTTCGCGCCGGAGAGATCGCAGTCGTTGGCGGTGAAGGCCTCGCCGCGCGCCTTCAGCGCGGCCTCGACGACGGGATGCCGCCCGCCGAGGATCTCGAAGGCGAGCGAATTGTCGATCTTCGGCCGGGTCCAGCCGAGCGCGTCGGCGAGTTCGGCGAGCGACGTCGCGACATCGAGCGTGGCCAGCGCTTCGGCCGCGCGCTTGATCTCGTCGCCTGCGGCGAGAATATCGGACGCCAGCGTTTCGAAATGCGCGATCTCCATCGCCAGCGCGCGGTCGGCGGCGGACGCGATCTTGTGCTCGAATTCGGCGAGCTCCGTCGTCGAGAAGCGCATGGCGCCGGCCATGGTCTGGCGATGGATGAAGGTCGCGTTGAACGGCTCCTTCAGCAGCTTTTCGCCCTGCGCCTGGCTGACCTCGAGGAAGAAGCCGAGAAAATTGTTGTGCTTGATCCTGAGCTGCTTCGTCTCGGCGAGATCGCAATATTTCGACTGGAGCGCGGCGACCAGCCGGCGGCTTTCGTCGCGCAAGGCGCGCGTCTCGTCCAGCGCCGCATCGTAGCCCGCGGCGACGAAGCCGCCGTCGCGCTTGTCGAGCGGCAGGTCCTGCGCGAGCGCCGCGGCGAGTTTTTGCGCCAGCGCGCGCGGCGGCGCGGCGAGTTCGGGCGCGAGCGCAGCGAGTTCGGACGGTAGGCCGACCGTGTCCGCGAGTTTCGCGCCGATGGCGGCGGCGGCGGATATGCCGTCGCGCAAGGCAGCCAGATCGCGCGGGCCGCCGCGCCCGAGCGCCAAGCGCGACAGGGCTCGCGCGAAATCCGGCGCGCCGCGCAGTTCGGCGCGCAGCGTTTCGCGCAGCCGCGCGTCGTCGATCAGGAAGGCGACGGCGTCGAGGCGACGGTCGATGGCGACGGCGTCGGTCAACGGCGCGGCGAGCCGCTCCGCCAGCAGCCGCGCGCCGGCCGGCGTCGCCGTGCGATCGACGGCGGCGAGCAACGAACCGTCCCGCGCGCCGCCGAGCGTGCGCGTCAGTTCGAGATTTGCGCGCGTGGCGGCGTCGATCTCCAGCGTCGCGCCGCGGGCCTCGCGCCGCGGCAGGGCGAGCGAAGGGCGCGCGTCGAGCTGCGTCTTTTCGACATAGAGAATGGCCGCGGCCGCCGCCGCGATTTCCGCGCGGGAGAGGCCGCCGAACCCGTCGACGGTCGCGACGCGATAGAAGTCGCAGAGTCGCCGTTCCGCGGAGGCGCCCTCGCCCGCGTCGCGGCCGACGGGCGCGAGCGGCGCCCGGGCGTCCTCGAGAATGCGGGCAATGGCGGGATCGCCTAGCAAGGCGTCGGCGGCGACGATCTCGCGCGGCTCGAGCCGCGCCAGCGCCGAACCGAGGCCGGCGAGCGCCGTCTCGCAGACCGAAAAGGCGCCGGTGGAAATATCGACGGCGGCGAGCCCGAACCGGTCCCCGGCGTCGGACGCGCGCACCCGCGCCACGGCCGCCAGCACATGCGCGCGGCCCGGTTCGAGCAGCCGTTCCTCGGTGATCGTGCCCGGCGTCACCAGCCGCACAACGTCGCGGCGCACGACGGATTTCGCGCCGCGCTTCTTCGCTTCGGCGGGATCCTCGAGCTGCTCGCAGACGGCGACGCGATGCTGAAGCGCGATCAGGCGCTGGAGATAATCGTCGGCGCGCTCGACCGGCACGCCGCACATGGGAATGTCGTCGCCCTGGTGCTTGCCGCGCTTGGTCAGCACGATGCCGAGCGCGCGGGAGGCGATTTCGGCGTCCTCGAAAAAGAGCTCGTAGAAATCGCCCATCCGGTAGAACAGCAGGCAATCCGGATTGGCGGCCTTGATCTCCAGATATTGCGCCATCATCGGCGAGGGCTTCTCGCCGGCCGCGGCTTTGGGTTTTTCGTCGACGGGGCGGTCCATGGCGGGCGGGACGCTAGCAGCCGGCGGCGGCGGGCGCGAGGGCGCGGCGCGCACGATCCACGACGAACTTGGCGCGCCGCGCTAGACTGGGCCCGGACGGAGGCAGGAATGACCGGAATCGGCGGCAAGGCAGGCGAACTCGCGATCCGCGACGCCACGGCGGCGGATGCGGCGGCGATCTCCGCCCTCTACAACCCTTCCGTGCGGGAGACGACCGCCATCTGGAACGACGTCGAGGTTGACGCCGCCAATCGCGCGGCATGGCTCGCGGAGCGGCAGGGCGCGGGTTTTCCCGTGCTCGTGGCGGAGCGCGCCGGCGCTTTGGCCGGCTACGCGACCTACGGTCCGTTCCGGCCGCACGACGGCTACCGCTTCACCGTCGAGAATTCCGTTTACGTCGCGGAAACGGCGCGGGGCGGCGGCGTCGGGCGCGCCCTCATGGAGGCGCTGGTGGCGCGGGCGCGAAAAGCCGGGCTGCACGCCATGATCGCCGGCATCGAGGCGGAAAACGCCTCCTCGATCCGCCTGCACGCCAGCCTGGGCTTTGTGGAGGCCGGCCGTCTGCCGCAAGTCGGAACCAAGTTCGGGCGCTGGCTCGATCTTCTCTTCATGCAGTTGACGCTGGCCGATTCCGCGCCCCGCTGAGCGGCGAGGGGCTTAGCGTTAAGACCATCGGACCGCCCGACGCGCCTTGTGGGGCGGGAATGTGGCGTTTATGGTCCGCCCTCCCGCGGAAACCCGCCTGTTCGAGCCGAAAATGTCCAGCCAGAAGACCAAGCCGCCGAAACGCCCGACCTTCACCGACCGCGAGGCCCTGCTGTTCCATTCGCAGGGCCGCCCCGGCAAGCTGCAGATCATTCCCACCAAGCCCATGGCGACCCAGCGCGACCTGTCGCTGGCCTATTCGCCGGGCGTCGCGGTTCCGGTTCTGGCCATCGCCGAGGACGCCTCGCGGGCCTACGATTACACGGTCAAGGGCAATCTCGTCGCCGTCATCACCAACGGCACGGCCATTCTGGGCCTCGGTAATCTCGGCGCGCTGGCCTCCAAGCCGGTGATGGAAGGCAAGTCCGTCCTGTTCAAGCGCTTCGCCGACGTCGATTCGATCGACCTCGAAGTCGAAACGGAAGACCCCGAGGAATTCATCGCCGCCGTCCGCTATCTCGGCCCCTCCTTCGGCGGCATCAATCTCGAGGACATCAAGGCGCCGGAGTGCTTCATCATCGAGGAGCGCCTGCGCGAATTGATGGACATTCCGGTCTTCCACGACGACCAGCACGGCACGGCGATCATCGCCTGCGCCGGCATGATCAACGCCATGAGCCTGACCGGCCGCGACATCGGGAACGTGCGCCTGGTCTGCAACGGCGCCGGCGCGGCCGGCATCGCCTGCCTCGACCTGCTGCGCGCCATGGGCATGCCGCAGGAGAACATCACGCTGGTGGACACCAAGGGCGTCGTCTATCGCGGCCGCACCGAGGGCATGAACCAGTGGAAGTCGGCCTACGCCGTCCAGACCGACCGCCGCACGCTGGCGGAAGCCGTCAAGGACGCCGACATCTTCTTCGGCCTGTCCGCCAAGGGCGCGCTGACGCAGGACATGGTCGCCTCCATGGCGCCCAATCCGATCATCTTCGCCATGGCCAATCCCGATCCGGAAATCACGCCGGAGGACGCGCTCGCCGTGCGCCCCGACGCGATCATCGCCACCGGTCGCTCGGATTATCCGAACCAGGTGAACAACGTTCTGGGCTTCCCCTACATCTTTCGCGGCGCGCTCGACGTGCGGGCGAAGACGATCAACATGGAGATGAAGATCGCCGCGGCGAACGCGCTCGCCGAACTCGCGCGCGAGGACGTGCCGGACGACGTCGCCGCCGCCTATCAGGGGGCCCGCCCGCGCTTCGGGCGCGAATACATCATCCCCGCGCCGTTCGACCCGCGCCTCATCTCGGTGGTTCCGGCCGCCGTCGCCAAGGCGGCGATGGAATCGGGCGTCGCGCGCAAGCCGATCGTCGACTTCCACGGCTACAAGCAGCAGCTCTCCGCCCGCCGCGATCCGATCGCCGGCGCGCTGCAGGGCATATTCGACCGGGTGCGCCGCAACCCGAAGCGCGTCGTCTTCGCCGAGGGCGAGGAAGAGCAGGTGATTCGCGCCGCCGTGTCCTTCGTCAACCAGGGCCTCGGCCGCGCCCTGCTGGTCGGCCGCGAGGATCTCATCCAGGCGACCGCCAAGGCCAACGGTCTCGACCTCAGCGACAATATCGAGATCCACAACGCGCGCACGTCGGCCCGCAACGCCGACTATGCGCAATTCCTCTACGAGCGGCTGCAGCGCAAGGGCTTCCTGTTCCGCGACTGCCAGCGCTTCATCAACCAGGACCGCAATTATTTCGCCGCCGCCATGGTCGCGCGCGGCGACGCCGACGCCATGGTGACGGGCGTGACGCGCAATTTCTCGATCGCGCTCGAGGAAGTGCGGCGCGTCATCGATCCCAAGCCCGGCCATCGCGTGATGGGCGTCTCGCTCATTCTTTCGCGCGGCAAGCCGGTGCTCCTTGCCGACACGGCCATCACCGAACTGCCCAACGCCGAGGAGATCGCGGAGATCACCAAGGGCGCTGCGGGCGTCGCGCGCCGTCTCGGCTTCGAGCCCTGCGTCGCCCTGCTCTCCTTCGCCACCTTCGGCCAGCCGCCGGGCGAGCGCTCGGCGCGTGTGCAGGAAGCCGTCCGCATTCTCGACCGCGAATACCTCGACTTCGTCTATGACGGCGAAGTCGCGGCCGACATCGCGCTCAATCCCGAATTGCGCGGCCCCTATCCATTCTGTCGCCTGAAGGGGCCCGCGAACGTGCTGGTCATGCCGGCTTTCCACGCCGCCTCGATTTCGTCGAAGATGCTGCAGGAGATCGGCGGCGCGACCGTCGTCGGCCCGCTCATCGTCGGCCTCGACCGCGCCGTGCAGATCATCCAGCTCGGCGCCAAGGACAGCGAGATCGTCAACATGGCGGCGCTGGCGGCGTTCAATATCGGGGGGTGATGGGACCGCGAGCCTTCAGGCTCGCAATGCCGACGGCGTCTTTGCGAGCCTGAAGGCTCGCGGTCCCCTCAATGCGCCTCGTCCCAGTTCTGCGCGGCGCGCGCCTCGACGACCAGCGGCGCCGAAAGCGCCACTGCAGGATGCGGCGCTTCGACCATCACGCGCTTGACGACCTCGATCGTCTTCTCGACCTCGGACTCAGGCGCCTCGAACACCAGTTCGTCGTGCACCTGCAACAGCATCTGCGCCTTCAGGCTCGCGGCGAGCAGCGCATCGTCCATGCGGATCATGGCGCGGCGGATGATGTCGGCGGCCGTGCCCTGCAGCGGCGCGTTGATCGCGGCGCGCTCGTTGAAGGCGCGTTCCGACGGATTGGATGAGGCGATACGCGGATAGTGGCACTTGCGGCCGAACATGGTCGTCACGTATCCCTGCTCGCGGCAAAGCTTTTTCGTGCGGTCCATGTAGTCGCGGATGCCGGGAAAGCGTTCGAAATATTTCCTGATGTAGGCGCCCGCTTCCTCGCGCGGGATTCCGAGCTGGTTGGCGAGACCGAAGGCGGAAATGCCGTAGATGATGCCGAAATTGATCGCCTTGGCGCGCCGGCGGGTCTCCGACGGCATGTCCTTGACCGGCACGCCGAAGATTTCCGACGCGGTCGCCGCGTGAATGTCGAGCCCCTCCGCGAACGCTTTCTTCAACTGCGGAATGTCGGCCATCTCGGCCAGCAGCCGCAGCTCGATCTGCGAATAATCGGCGGAGATCAGCTTGCGGCCGGGCGTCGCGACGAAAGCCTTGCGGATTTTGCGGCCCGCCTCGTTGCGCACGGGAATGTTCTGCAGATTCGGCTCCGACGACGAGAGCCGGCCCGTTGTCGTCGCAGCCAGCGAATAGGACGTGTGCACGCGCTGCGTCTGCGGATTGACGTAGGACGGCAGCGCATCGGTGTAGGTCGATTTCAGTTTCGACAATTGCCGCCAGTCGAGAATGCGTTGCGGCAGTTCATGACCCTCCTCGGCGAGATCGTCGAGAACGCCGGCGGCCGTCGACCACGCCCCGGTCGCCGTCTTCTTCGCGCCGGGCAGGCCCATTTTGCCGAACAGGATGTCGCCGATCTGCTTGGGCGAGCCGATGTTGAATTTTTCGCCGGCGAGTTCGTGGATATCCGCTTCGAGACGCGCCATGTCCTGCGCGAATTCGCCCGACAGACGGGAGAGGATCTGCCGGTCGATAGCGACGCCGCGCTGTTCCATGCGCCCGAGCACGCCGACCATCGGCCGCTCAAGCGTCTCGTAGACGCGCGTCATCGATTCGGCCGGCAGCCGCGGCGCCAGCGTGCGCCAGAGACGCAGCGTGACGTCGGCGTCTTCAGCGGAATATTCCGTCGCGCGATCGACGGCGACTCGCGCGAAACCGATGAAGGTCTTGCCCTGCCCGGCCACCTCGCCGAAGGCGAGCGGCTTGTGGCCGAAATATTTCACGGACAATTCGTCCATGCCGTGATTGTTGCGGCCGGCGTCGAGCACGTAGGACGCGAGCATCGTGTCGGCGACCGGCGCCATGTCGATGTCGCGCTGCGCCAGCACGAGCCAGTCGAATTTGGCGTTCTGCGCGATCTTGATCACGTCCGGCGCCTCGAGCAGCGGCTTCAGCCGCGCGATCACATCCGATTCGCGGAGCTGGCCCTCGATCAGTCCATTGCCGCCGAACAGATCGCCGTCGCCCTTGACATGCCCGATCGGCACATAAGCCGCGCGTCCCGGCGCAAGCGCCATCGAGACGCCGATGAGATCGGCCTGCATGGCGTCGAGCGACGACGTTTCGGTGTCGATGGCGATGACGCCGGCCTCGTGCGCTTCGGCGATCCAGCGATCGAGCGTAGCGAGATCGGAGATCGTGACATAGCCCGCCAGGTCGAACGCGCCGCCCTGCGCTTGCGTCGCGCGCTCGGCGGCCAGCGTCGCCGGCGCAAGGCTATCTGTCGACGCATGCCTTGCAAGCGTCGGCGCGGCTTGCGCGGGCGCGGCCGGCGCGGCGGCGGGCGCTTCCTCGCGCTCGCGCTCCGGCAGCGCATCGCCATTGCGGCCACGCCAGCCGCCAGGGCCGACAAGGTCCGCGCGCGGCTCGATCTCGTTGGCGTCCACGCCGAACAACTCGCCCACGCGGCGCGTGATCGTGGTGAATTCCATCGCCTTGAGGAAGGCGACGAGATTTTTCGCATCGGGCTCGCCGAGGCCGAGGTCGTCGAGCGGACATTCGACCGGCGCGTCGCTGACGAGCGAGACAAGCTGCTTCGAGACCTTGATGAGCGCGACGCTGTCAGGATCGGTCAGCGTCTCGCGACGCTTGGGCTGCTTGATTTCGGACGCGCGCGCCAGCAAGGCGTCGAGCGAGCCATATTCGTTGATGAGCTGAGCGGCGGTCTTCACGCCGATGCCGCGCGCGCCGGGCACATTGTCCGTCGAATCGCCGGCCAAAGCCTGCACATCGACCACCCTGTCCGGCGCGACGCCGAAATAATCCTGGACTTCCGCCAGCCCGATCCGCCGTTCTTCGCGCGCGCCCGCCGAACCAGCGACGCCGGAGGCCGGATCGTACATGGACACTTTCGGCGTGATGAGCTGCATCAGATCCTTGTCGGCGGAGATGATCAGAACGTCCGCGCCCTTCGCTTCCGCCTGGCGCGCGTAGGTCGCGATCAGATCGTCGGCCTCGTAGCGGTCCTGCTCGATCGGAATCATGCCGAAGGCGCGCACGGCCTCGCGCATCAGCGGAAACTGCGGCACAAGGTCCTCGGGCGGCTCGCTGCGATTGGCCTTGTATTCCGGATAGATTTCCTTGCGGAACGAGTTTTCCGATTTGTCGAAGATGATGGCGAGATGCGTCGGCTTCGCGCCGGCCGCGCCCTCGCGCACAAATTGCAGCATCTTCGTGCAGAAGAGGCGCACCGCGCCGGTCGGCAGGCGGTCGGAGCGGTAATTGTATTTCGCATCCTGCCGGATCGACTGGAAATAGGCGCGGAACACGAAGGAGGAGCCGTCGACCAGAAAGACGTGGTCGCCGGCTTTGACGGGACGGTGACATGAGCTCATGGCGCCAAACTAGCGCGGAATCGGCGAAAAGGGATGTGGCGCGGGGATCGTTCTAGAAAGACGCGGTCTCGCGCCGGAAACCGGCTCTTTCCGCGGCGTCGAGGACGATGTCGGCCAGGACGGCGATCAGCAGCAGACTGGCGATCGCCATCAGCAGAGCGCTTGGCGCCGAGGGGGCGAGGCCGCGGCTTGCGGCCGCGAGCAGAGCTGAAAAGAGAGGGATCCAGAGGACCGCGAGCGCCGGCGCGACGCGCCCCAGCCGCGCCAGCGCCTCGCCCGCGGGCGAGGCCCCGAGCGCCATCGCGCTCGCCAGCATCGCCGGTCCGGCCGCGAGGCCGAGCGCCAGCGCAATCGGGCCGATGGCGGCGATCGAAGGGGCTTGTCCGGTCTGGCTGAAGCGTATGGCGACCGCCGCCGCCAGAACGGCGACGAAGGGGCCGCCGGCGAAAGCGAATTCCGGCTCGTCGGCGACAAGTTTCGCGAGAAGGTCGCGCCGCGCGGCCAGCGTCATTCCCACGAGATAGAAGATGAAATGAATCAACGCCGGCTTGTCCAGGACGACGCCAAGAACATGCGCCGCTATTGCGACGGCGCCGAGAGCGACAGGCGAGGCGCGCAGGGCGCGGGCGACAAACGCGTAGATCGCCGGCAGCAGCGCGAGGCCCCAGACGGGCGCGGCGCGCGCCAGGCCGGATTGCGCGTCCAGCCCGGCCAGAGGTGCCAGCGCGGCGGCCACGAAAGCGCCGGCCAGACCGCACAGCGCGACGGGCAGGCCTGCGCGAACGACAGCGGCCAGGCGCGGCGCGGCGACAGGCGTGCAAGCGAGCCAGCCGGCGACGGCGAAAAAAGAGGGGACGGTGGCGACATCCGCCAGCATTCGCAGCGCCTTGGCGGCGTGGCTGGTCTCGTCGAGGACAAGGGCGGCGATCGACGGCGCCGCAAGCACAAGCAGAAGGCCGCGCGCGACGATTGCGACGCCATCATCCCGGCTCGTACCGCCGACAGGACCGACCTGCTTCATGCCTGCTCCAAACCGGCGCGATTCCGTGCCGAAACAGGTTCCGGGCAGGGATTATGCGTATTGGAGCAAGGCATGAGCCAATTGGTGCCGCGATTGCCGCCCGCCCATCGATCAGCTAAACAGAACCGCGCCGCTTCGGCAGACGCACCCGTAGCTCAGCTGGATAGAGCGCTGCCCTCCGAAGGCAAACGCAAGCTCTTTCTGCTGAACATCAGTGCAAGGAAAATCGAGTGAAACCAAGCGATTGGCAAAACTCGAAGGAAGCACGAATATCGCGTTCGAGGTCGCGGAAGCACCACGGAAGCAAATGCAAAGGAGGTTGTGGAGTACGAATGGCGACAATTGGCAGGGTTTAAGCCCGCGTCATTTGAGCCGATTTGATCGTTGAATTCGGGATTGACCTCGATCAGTCTCGGACACTATCTGAACATCGATGCACCCGTAGCTCAGCTGGATAGAGCGCCACCCTCCGAAGGTGGAGGCCACACGTTCGAATCGTGTCGGGTGCGCCAAATTTCAGTCTTCCACGCCGCATTTCCCCGGTCTTGGTCACAAACTAGTCGTTCCACCTGCCCAAATCATGGAGGATCAAGTTCGATCGCCGTGACATGCTGGATCGCAACCTAAAATGATCAGGATGGTCCGCTATATCGGTTGGTAAGCGTTTTGTGGTGAGACCTTACGAAGTGCAGCGATTTTCGATCAGTATGCCAGTTGTCCTTACCTCCACTACTGTCGTGGGGCTTCTAATCGCCCTCGTCGGTACCTGGTTGCTGAGCGGCGACGCAAGGGTGAACACCATCGGTATCGGAGCGGCTCTCGCTTATCTGGCGGGCGGAGTCCCAGCCGGCAGGCGGGCGCTGAAGGCGCTGTGGAACGAGCATATCCTCGATATCGACCTGTTAATGATCGTTGCAGCGATCGCGGCGGCGGTCGTTGGTGCTGTGGTCGAAGGCGCGGTCCTGCTGACATTGTTCAGCCTGTCAACGACCATGGAGGAGCGTGCAATGGGGCGGGCTCGCCGTGCGATCGAGGCGCTGATGGAGCTGCGCCCGGAAACGGCATTTCGTAAATCCGTGGAAGGCGCGGTGGAGGAAGTGCTGGCCGCGCAGCTTGACGTCGGCGATATCGTGGTGCTTCGCCCCGGCGCGCGCGTCCCGGCCGATGGGACCGTCCTGCGCGGACGGGGCGCGCTGGATGAATCCACCATCACCGGTGAATCCATGCCGGTCGGCAAAGAGCCCGGTGGCAAGGTATTCGAGGCGACGGTCAATCTCGACGGCGTACTAGAGGTACAGATCACAAAATCGCTCGAACAGAGCACCGTCGCGCGAATGATCGCGCTGGTGACGGAAGCGCAGGCCGCCAAGGCTCCGTCGGAACGGTTCAGTGCCTGGTTTGGTCAGCGCTATACGATTGCGGTACTGGTCGGATCGGTCGTCGCCCTCGGCGCTTTCTACGGGCTTGGGCGGGACTGGGAAACAGCGCTTTATCGGGCGGCGACATTGCTGGTTGCAGCAAGCCCGTGCGCAATCGTCATTTCAGTGCCTGCCGCCATCTTGTCGGCATTGTCAGCGGCGGCGCGCGGTGGGGTGCTTTTCAAGGGTGGCGCGGCGCTAGAAACCTTGGCTGCCGTCGACATATTTGCCTTCGACAAAACCGGAACATTGACGACGGGCCGCGCGGAGGTGACGGGGGTTGTCGCTCTTGGCAACAGCGAGACGGCTTTCCTGTCCACCTTGGCCAGTGTCGAAGCCCACTCGGAACATCATATTGCTGAGACGCTTCGGCGTGAAGCGGCGCGCCGCGGGCTGGTCCTCCATGACGTGCATGATGTGAAGGCAATCCCGAGCGCTGGCATCATCGGGCGGAATGCCGATGGTCCGGTTTGGGCGGGGAACCGGCGAATGGCGGACATGATGGGAGCATCGCTCGATCAGGACGCGCTTCGGGTGTTTCAGGATGGGGCCGAGACCGTGGTCTACCTTGGGCGTGAAACACGCATTCTTGGCGCGGTCAGCGTCGCCGACAAACTCCGCGATACGTCGGCTGGCGCTCTCGCAGCCTTGCGGGCGAGCGGCGTCAAGACCATCGCCATGATGACGGGCGATCGGCGGGCCGTTGCCTTGCGCATAGGCAGGGCGTTGGGGCTAAAGCCAGACGAAATCTATGCCGAGATGCTGCCGCAGGACAAAGTCCGCCTTGTCGGCGAGATAGCCGAGGGGAGAAAGATTGCCTTCGTTGGTGATGGTGTAAACGATGCCGCAGCACTGGCGCGTGCTGATGTCGGCATTGCCATGGGAGCCGCTGGTTCGGAAGTCGCGCTTCAGGCGGCCGACGTCGCATTGTTGTCCGAGGATATGGAAAGACTGGCAGCCGCACATCGACTCTCGAAGCGGACTGTGTCGATCATCCATCAGAACCTAATCTTGGCCATCGGGGCGATGCTCCTGCTGGTCACTGGCGCAGCCTTCCTTGAATTGCCGCTGCCACTGGCCGTGCTGGGCCATGAAGGCGGTACCGTCCTTGTTGTTCTTAATGGTCTGAGACTGCTGAGCGATCCTATCTGCAATACGAGGCGACCCGTGACTGATCGGGAGTCAGTTGAACAGGGACACGACGACAAGGCACAAGCCGGTGCGTCGAGCCAACTGCGGAACGCCGACGCAACAACTACAAAGACCTCCACAATAACCTAGCGGTGCCCAGTTTCATCCTCTTCGGCACGCTAGTTCAACACCACGCCGAAAACTGTTGCCAAGCGTTGGTGGGCTGCGTGATCGTTCCTCACGGCCCCATTGAATGCCACGGCCAGGAAACAGCCAGCGCTGCGGCCGCGCGGGCCACCAATAACTCCGCAAAATCCTCAACAATTGCGGAGAGAGAGTATGACGTAACGGTCAGCCCTTACCCTGCTCTGCCCAGATTACCATCCGCCGGTTGTCGATGTCGGTAATCTTAAATAGAACCACCTCCGACATGCACAGTACGGCAGAATAGACCGTCGTCAGCGCGGTGCGGCTCTTCAGGCTTGGACTTGTATCCAGGAAGCACGCGACCTTGTCGATGCCCAACGCCACCGGCAGCTTGCTCGGCTGGCGTGCATAGCTGATGCGCTCCGAAATGGCATCTTGGCCGAGCGTCACATCGTAGAAAAGGTGTTGCGCACACACGATCTGATCGAGTGCCGGCCAGGATATCTCGATCACCACCAAGTGGATCTGAAAGACGCGGATATCCTACAGCTCGGGACGATCAGACGACCGACCAAATACCGGCTCAACTTCGATACCGCGGCAAGGTCGAATCACTGCGTTGCGGCGACAGATTGCGAACCGTCATGCCCTCAATCATACGGCGGCAAAGAGGCTGATCTCAGCCATTGCGAAAACTCCTGTCTGAAGGATTGTGTTTCGAAAACCCGCGATCCTCTCACACAGGAGCTTGCTGTTGCGACTCTTCCCTCAATTGCCGCGCAAGCGACTTCGTTCAATCCAAAATCGATTCAACCTGAACCCATCCGCTTTAGTGCGCGGTTTCCAGAACCTTAAAGCTCATTCCGATTCTATCTCAGAAACTGTCTGAAGCGCCTCAACGACAGGAAAAAAAGAACTGATCCAATCACGATAAGCGCCAGGAGCTGCGGCCAAACCACATCAAGACCGGCGCCTCGAAACAGGATGGACTGCGCCAGCATCACGAAATGCGTGTTCGGCGCTGCCAGCATGATGTTCTGAATAATCTCGGGCATGCTTTCGCGTGGGGTCATACTGCCGGACAATGCCTGAAGCGGAAGAAGAACGAGCATCAGCAGCAAACCAAACTGCGGCATCGTACCCGCCATGGTGGCGAGAAAGATGCCCATGCAGGTGGTAGCGAACAGATGCAGCGTTGCGCCGAACAAGAAAAGTGCCAGCGATCCTTGTATGGGAACCGCAAGCCAGCCTTTAACGACGAAAACAAGGGAAAACGCGGAGGCGATCAAAACTACGAAGCCCATCGACCAGATCTTGCTTGCCATGATCTCAAATGGCGTGACCGGCATGACAAGAAGATGCTCCGTCGTCCCGTGCTCGCGCTCGCGGATAAGGGCGGCACCGGTCAGGACGATCGACAGCATGGTGATAGAATTGATCACATTATTAATTGCGCTAAACCAACTCTTGTTGAGCGTCGGATTGAAGCGGGCCCGTTGCGCAAGCTCGATGGGCACGGTACTTGCCGCCCGATAGTGCTTTAGAAATTCGTTTATCTCGCTGGTGACGATCGATTGAACGTATCCGCTGCCCGTGAAGGCCTGCGACATGCGGGTCGCGTCAACGTTGATCTGAATCGTAGGCGATTTGTTGGCCAGGAGGTCGCGCTGGAAGTTCGGCGGGATATCGAGCGCGAAGGTGTCCAGGCCAGCGTCCATGCGGCGGTCCATCTCTGATTGAGTAATCAGCTTCGGAATCGAAAAGTAAGGAGGATTGAACGCCGTGATGATGCGGGATGATATTGGTGACTGATCCTCGTCAACCACTGCAATCGCTGCTCGATTGAGTGTTTCCGGCATTGCTTTCGATGCGGTATAGATCGAAATGGTGAAAGCGTAGATGATCAGCGCCAGCATCATGGGGTCACGAATGAGTCCCCACAATTCCTTGATACCCAATTGAACGATATTGGTCAGGCGCATGGCTAATTCGCCTGCTTTTTGAGAAGAACAACGCCCAGTCCCAACAAGACGGGAATCGCGATGAAGAGAGGTACGAACGAACCAGCCAAGTCGGAAAATTCGAGCCCCTTGGAGAAGGTACCGCGCGCAATGGTGACGAAATAAGTGGTCGGATAAATCTTCCCGATGAACGCGCCGACTCCCTGAAGGGACGACACCGGATCGATAAGCCCAGAATATTGCATGGCAGGAATCATTGTCAGCAGGGCCGTACCGAAGATTGCTGCGATCTGACTGGTGATGAAAGCCGATATGACAAGGCCCATGCCGGTCGCAGCCACGACATAGAGGAATGCCGCACCGGTGAGCGTCATGAAGCTTCCCGTAAACGGCACGTGGAAAATAAAGATCGCAAAGATCACCAGCAGCAAGAAGTTCAGCATCGCAAGCACGACATAAGGGATTTGCTTTCCGATCAGGAATTCCAGTCGCGTGACGGGCGTTGTGTAGAAATTAATGATGGACCCAAGTTCCTTTTCCCGAACAACGCTGAGTACGGCGAGCATCGTCGGTATCATCAGGAGGAGTAGCGGGATCACGGCGGGCACCATCGCCACCAGACTCTTGACGTTCGGGTTGTATCGATAACGAAGCTGGATCTGGAAACTACCCGATGTTGCGGCGCTCCCGTAAAGCTCCCGAGCCTTTTGGGTCAGCCAATTTGCGTGCATGGCCTGCACATACCCGCTTATGGTTTCAGCGCGCGATGGCATGGCGCCGTCGATCCATGCGCCGATCTGAACATTGCGGCCGTGTGAGACATCCCGTGCGAACCCTGGAGGTATCTCGATCGCCAAACTAAGTTCGCCGCTGCGCATCCTCTGATCCAGATCGGCATAGTCAGTAATCGGCGCCTTTTCCGTGAAATAGCGTGAGCCGGCAATTTGGAGAATATAGTCGCGGCTGATCGTGGAGTTGTCACGATCGAGCGCCGCGAAGGAGAGGTTTTCAACGTCCATCGTGATGCCGTAGCCCAAAACAAACAACAGAATGACGCTGCCAAGCGTGGCGAGCGTGGCGCGTATCGGATCGCGACGCAGTTCGAGCGCCTCACGCTGAGTGTAGGCGAACATGCGCCGGAAATTGAAAAGCCGATTCGCCGTTGTTCTTCTGTCGACTTTATTCTGTGTGTCAGCTGCCGCGGCCGAAGATAGCGGCACAGGCGTTGTTGTGGGGGACGATTTTTCCTTCTGTCCGCTGGCATCCAGGAGATAGGCAACGAAAGCGTCTTCGAGCGTTTTAGCGCTTCTCTTCTGTGTTATTGCAGCCGGAGTGTCGCTGATCAGGACCTTGCCTGCGTGCATGAGCGAGATGCGGTCGCAACGCTCTGCTTCGTTCATGAAATGCGTGGAAACGAAAATCGTAACATGATCCTTGCGCGAAAGGTCGGACAGAATTTGCCAGAAGCCATCGCGTGCGACGGGATCGACACCGGATGTCGGCTCGTCAAGGATCAGGATATCGGGAGAGTGAATCATCGCGACTGCAAGCGATAGTCGTTGACGGATACCGAGCGGCAATGCGTCCGGCAAAGAATCCATAACAGCGGCGAGATCGAAGCGCTGCGCCATCTCCTGGGTTCGCGCGGGAATTGCATCCAAAGGGATGCTGAATAAACGGGCGTGCAGATCGAGATTCTGCCGAACCGTCAACTCCGAATATAGCGAGAAGGCTTGCGACATGTAGCCGACACGGCGCCGGACAGTCATATCGTTCGGATCCACTTGGTGTCCGAACAGCCTCGCGTTGCCCTGGCTGGTCGACAGCAGTCCAGTCAACGCCTTCATTGTCGTTGATTTGCCGCAGCCGTTCGAGCCGAGGAAGCCGAAGATTTCGCCTCGGCTGATGCGAAAGCTGACGTCATCAACCGCCGTGAAGTCTCCAAAGCGGACGGTAAGATGCTCGGCCTCGATGGCAATCTCTTCATCGTGCTCGAAGGAGCGAGGTGGAATCACCACTTCCCTGTAATCCGCACGCTCCTTTTCCGGGAGCAGGCCGATGAATGCGGCATCGAGATTAAGAGCGCCGGTCTGCTCCAGCAGGTCTGTGGGCGTACCGGTTGCGAGCACCTTGCCCGAATCCATCGCCACCAGCCAATCAAAGCGCGCAGCCTCTTCCATATAGGCGGTCGCGACAATGACGCTCATACCCAAGCGGTCGTACCGAATCCGGTCGATCAACTCCCAGAATTGCCGCCGTGACAAAGGATCGACGCCGGTCGTTGGTTCATCGAGGATCAGGAGATCAGGATCATGGATCAGGGCGCAGCAAAGACCAAGCTTCTGCTTCATACCGCCCGAAAGTTTACCCGCTGGTCGATCCGCAAAAGGAGCCAGGCCGGTACTTTGCAACAGTTCGCCGATGCGACGCTCGCGCTCTTGCCTGTCTTGACCGAACAAACGGCCAAAAAAGTCAACGTTCTCGAATACCGAAAGTGTCGGATAGAGGTTCTTTCCGAGTCCCTGCGGCATATACGCAATGCGCGGACAAGCCATCGCCCGGTGAGATGCGTCGGCAATGTCTCCACCCAGCACGGTAATACGGCCTTGCTGAATGGCGCGAGCGCCCGCAATCAGCGAAAGGAGACTGGACTTGCCGACACCGTCAGGTCCGATCAGCCCGACCATGCAGCCCGCCGGCATATTGAGCGTAATGGAGCCGAGTGCCCGGGTCTTTCCGTATGACAGCCCGACAGTGTCCAGGCGGACGACCGGCGTCAAAGCCAAAGGGTGGTCTTTGGGCTGCAGGTCGCTCATTGTGCCAGCGTTCTCTGCAGACTGGCTGGCCATTCCACTTTCTGGTCGAGCCGGACATAGGCCATGCCCGGAAGGCCGGTTTTGACCTGCTGGATATATTTTCGGAGCAATTCCGGAGCAATTTGTGCCTTGACTCGGAACATAAGCTTTAGCCGCTCTTCTTCAGTCTCGACTGTCTTGGGCGTGAACTGGGCGACATCGGCGACGAAAGTGACTTTAGCCGGAATGACATACTGAGGAGCGGCATCAAGTATGAGACGCACATCGGCGCCAATTGCGACGCGCCCCGCCTGCGCTGTCGGCAAGAAAAAAGTCATGTAGACGTCGCCGAGATCAACGAGATTGAGAACCCGCCCACCCGCGGAAAGAACTTCGCCGGGCTGCGCCACACGATATTGAACGCGCCCGTCGCGAGGTGATTTTAAGATACTATCGTTGATATCGGCGCCGATACTCTCGAGGGAGGCTTTGGCTGCTTCGACCGCGGCACCGGCATCAACCACCTGTGCGTTTGCTGCACTGATCGCGGCCTCCGACGCGGCAAATTGTGCTTTTGCCGTTGCTACTGCAGCCTTTGCCCCTTGGGTATTCGCCCGGTCGTCGTCCAGCACCTGCTGAGAAACTGCGTTGGTGGTGATTAACTGCTCGGATCGCGCAAGCTTTCTCTGAATTGAGTCAAGCTGCGCCTCGCGCTGGGCGACAACCGAAGCCGCCGCCGTTCGTTCGGCCTCCCGCTGAATGACAAGGCTCTTGGCGGTATCAATGCTGATTTTTGCCCGATGCAGTTGCGCCTCGGCCTGGCGACGCTGCGCTTCGAGCTGCTCCGTATCCATACGGGCAAGCACCTGCCCGGCGGTAACGAAATCCCCCTCATTGACCAATATTTCTTTGACGCGTCCCGGCGCTTTAGTCGACACGTCAATCTCGATCGCCTCGATCCGGCCGTTGCCACGCGCTATCCCTTCAAGAGGATCGCTTCTGAGGAATTTCTGCCAAGCATAATAGCCGCCCCCGGCGAGGATCGCGACGAGAGCGGCAATAAGCCAAGGCTTTGTGGATTTCGTAATGGTCATCAATTGCCCTTCTTGTGAATCTGCTCAGCAGCGCATCGTTCGCGAAATGCTAGACTGCCTGTTCGGATAACGTCTAGCAGCACGAAATGTCATCCCGCGTACGGGCAAGGATAAAGGTTACTTGCCCTGCGCCGCGGAAGGCAGATTCTCGCGCCAAGCCTCAAAGAATTTCGATCCGTCACTGTAGGATTTCTTCCATGCATTTTGCATGAACTCAGCGGAATATTTTAGCGCTTCGGCGACATCCGTGCATTCGGATAGCGCCTTTGCATAATCGGCCTGTTCCTGGAGGCGAGATGCGGTGAAGCTAAGTGCTTGGTTCCACACGCCATATAATCTTCTAGGATTTTCAGAAAAAGACTTCAGCCACTCTGTACTGCTGAAGAAAAGGTATTTCAGATCGGCCACAGGTGCTTGCGCTTCAGGGGAGTCGTTCTCGATCGCCATTGCCGTCTCCATGCTCTGCCTAATTTTCTAATCGCGTAACTTTAGCTAAGGCGACAGAGCGCGATGTTGACCCACATCAACCACTGTTGACCAGATTTGACTGTACGATAGTAGTGCGATATGGCAACTGGTTTTTGATAACGTCGCGGAGGCCGATCTGGCCGATGGCGCGCGCGCACTCGACGAAGAGAACGGCGCCAGAATTTTAGCCGATCGATCCCGGGCACACGTCACCGCCTCCCTATCCGCGACATGTCTTGGGTGACGTCAGATGAGACCGCGGCCCCTCCTAGATTTGATATTGACCCAGATCAAACATAGTTTGGCGCGGCCTGTTAATCAGCGACAGGAGATCATGGAGGCGAGGAGTAAAGGTTATGCAAAGCAACACCCACTTCTTTACAAATTGGGCCAAGGAGCGTCTCGACGAAATGGACGCAACGTTGACCTCGCTTGAGGGCAAGGCTGCCCAGGTGCAAACCGATGTCCGCGACAAGGCCAAAAAGGTTCTTGCTGACCTGCGCAAGCAGCGAGATGACTTCCGCGACACCATGAAAAAGCAGTCGGAAGCTAACGAAGCCGCCTGGATCCAGGCAAAAGCAAAACTAGCGACCGACTGGCGCTTATTCGAGACCGAGGTCGAGAAGTATGTCGAAAGCTTCGGCAAGCAAATCGAGCACCAGCAGGCGACGTTCAAGCTTCAAGCCGATGCCCAATTGAAAGCGTGGCGCGAAGCGGCCGACAAGCTTGAAAACGATGCGAAGAAATTCGCTTCTGAGCGTCGGGGCGATATCGACGCCGCCGTTAAGCGCATGACAGCCGATGCAGCCGAGGCGGAGAAAAAACTCGAGAAGTTGAGCCAGGCGGGAACCCAGTCATGGTCCGCACTCATGGCGGCTTTGACGGAAACGCGCACTGCTTTTGATCGCGCCAATGAGGCTGCGCGGGAAGCGTTCAAACGAGCTGCTTGATCAAGCCCCGGTTAGATGCGGAGAGACCGCCGCGAGGCGGTCTTTTTATTTTGCTCGAGTCACCGCCGATGCCCTCACGGATAGCGGCATCCGCGCTGGCTGCCCTATCGCGGCAGAGCAGGCCGATCTCGAGAGGAGCTGGGGTCCACGATCTTCAGATCGCGCGCTTTATGAATCAGCCCTTTATCAAGGTCACGAGCATCGCGAGTATGCTCACCATTTCATTCACCAGCAATCGCACCCCCTACGAGACTAAATGGGGTGGAGAGCGTGGTGCCGACCGTATTGAAGATAAATGCACCAGCGCGGCGCATATCGTGGCCCGCGCCGCCTACCTCGGCGTGAGTCAGCCGGGAATGGAGCGCGGCAAGTCTAGCGAAACGATCGTGATTGAAGCCGTCGGACGCCTTCAGGCTGGAAATATCTACAATCTGCAGATTTGCCTTCAGTGCCGCCTCCTGAACTCTCGGATCATCCACATCGAGAACACCAAGTCTCGGCCGCTCTCCTGCGATCTTGCCGGATATTTTGAGAGCAATGTCATCTCGCGACACAAGCACTGTCATTGGTGGTGAAAGCGGACCGATCACTTCCATCTGGGAGCGGAACACATCGACGTCGATGTCCGGAGCAGCAAGTATGACATTCAAGCGATTGATTGCGGCATCGTTGCGGGCCAAGCGAAGTTGGCGCAACGCTTCCACCGTCAGCCATGCACCCATGCTGTGCCCGATCAGGTTGATCCCCTCAACGGACGTCTTGCGCGAAAGCGTCGTCAGAAGTTCGGCCAATCGATCCCGAGAATACGTCACCGCCTCCTTGTCCGCGACATATCCGGTCGCCTTTGCCGCGGATGGCCAGGCGAAGAGGATCGGTACGCCATCGACATCAGCGTCAGCTGCCATTTGCGCGAGCCGGTAAACCGCTTCCTGGAAGTTTGTATTGAACCCGTGAACAAAAACGCCGACCTTCGCACGGCTCGAGCTGCTTGCCCCAGACGTAACCCGCCGCTCGAAAGTCTGCTTGTCCAGAATGCTCTGCTGCACGGTCGCAAAGCTGATCGCCGGATCAGGGTTCCCTATTGGCCATTCGATATTTCCGGGCTGGTGCCGCGGCGGGATCGAGATCTTGAACTCCGCATAATTCAAACTTCGAGCGCGGCCGTTTGCGAAGATATTGCTATCAGGAATTTCGCGCTCGGCCGTTGTCGCGACATACACCGTTACCATTTTTGCGCCCGGCAGCGCGGTCGGCACCGGGTTCAACACCTCGGGTCCCGGGCGGGCAGCACATCCCGCTAGCACAAGGCCAACAGTAAGAGCTGCGAACCGCAGACAACGAACAACACCATCGCCGCGCCCGAGAACGCGCTCGAGGCGCTTATCGTCGAAGGTGTCGGTCATTTGCCTTCTTTTATTATGCCGGAAGCTACCGCACGACAAATGTGTCACTATGCTATAGTGTGAAAACCGTTATCGGCATAGATGATCGAGCCAGAGAGGGGCGCACCGGCACCGCTGACCAGAAAGGCCGCGACGCGGCCAATCTCCTGGATCGTTACGAGTTGACCTGCCGGCGTGCGCGCACGGACTTCATCGAGCAATTCGTCAAACCTGTCAATGCCGGAAGCAGCGCGCGTCTTGACCGGCCCCGCCGAGATCGCGTGAGCACGAATCCTTCGATCTGCAAGTTCAGCGGCGATATAGCGGACACTGGATTCGAGGGCGGCCTTCACGGGTCCCATCAAATTGTAGTTTTCAACGACACGATCTGCCCCGTAGAAGCTGACTGTCAGCAGACAACCGCCGTCGGTCATCAGCGGAGCTGCTAACTTCGCCATGCGAATAAAGGAATGACACGAGACGTCCATGGCAAGCGCAAACCCTTCGGCCGAGCAATTGACGATACCGGTGCGCAAATCCTCGCGTGGCGCAAAGGCGATGGAGTGCAGCACAAAGTCGAGCCGGCTCCATTGTCTCTCGATTGCCTCGAACACGCTCTCCAACTGTCCCGGAATCCGAACGTCGCAGGGAACGATGATTGGTGCGGCGAGGGAGTCCGCGACGGGCCGCACATACGGTTCCGCCTTTTCGTTGAGATAGGTAATCGCAAGTTCCGCCCCCGCCTGCGAGAACGCCGCCGCGCATCCCGCGGCGATACTATGGTCGTTCGCGATACCCACGACCAGACCGCGTTTGCCTCCCAGATCGACAATGGCTGTCATGGCGCTGGAGCCCTCTCATTCAGAACCGAGAACGCCTCATCCGCGATGACTTGTTCTTCGTTGGTTGGAATGATGTATGCCGAGACGGGGCTTGAGCGGGTGCTGATTTCTTCCGCATTTGCTGCATTGGCAGCGGGACTAAGTTTCAGGCCGAGCCATGCAAGCCGATCACAAATCTCAGCGCGGATTTGAGGTTGGTGCTCGCCGATACCTGCTGTGAAGACCAGTGCATCGATACCACCCAACGTTGCCGCGAGCCGCCCGATTTCACCAGCGATTCGAAAAGTAAAGAGCGCGATTGCTTCCCGCGCTTCCGGTTGATCGCTCATCAAAAGTTCCCGGCTGTCAGCACTGATTCCCGATACGCCGAGAAGCCCGCTCTGATGGTAAAGTGTGTCCTCGACCTCGGTGATTGTGCGGCCTAACGGACCGAGCAGATGCAGCAACACGCCCGGATCGAGCGCGCCGCAACGAGTCGCCATGGGAATGCCATCGAGCGTGGAAAATCCCATGCTGCTATCCCGGCTGACACCATCCTCAATCGCACACAGACTCGCGCCGCTGCCGAGATGGGCGATGATCACCTTGCCCCACGCTACTCCGGGAGCGCGGCGCGCAAGTTCACCCGCGATATATTTGTAGGACAATCCATGAAATCCATAGCGCTTGATACCGGACTCATGCAGCGCGCGAGGAATGGCAAAGCGCCGAACGACGTCCGCGTTGGTGCGGTGGAATGATGTATCGAAGGAGGCAACCTGCACCACATCGGATCGCAATTTCTGAATCGCTCTGATCAGGCGCACGCATTGCGGCTGATGCAACGGTGCGAGCGCACTCAAGGCATCGATTGCCTTAATGGAAGTTTCATCGATTCGAACGGGTCCGGCAAAGGTATCGCCGCCATGCACCACGCGATGCCCAACCGCCGCGATGTGCCTGAGGTCGAAATGTTTAGCGAGCCAGCTAAACGTCTCGGCCAACACCTCGCTCAGATCATCCGTCGTCCTGGCCTTGAGATCGACCTTGAAGATCGCCGGCCCTTCTGTAACCCGAAAGCTCAGCGGAGTTTTTCTGAAATCGATCACCCCGCTTGCCAGTCGGCGGGACACGGCGCCATCGACCTCAAACAAACCGATTTTAACCGAAGAGGAACCCGCATTAAAGGTGATCAGCAGATCGGCGCTCACGACGGCAGGCCTTTCATGGCGCGTGGTTCAGCGACCAGTTTGGCAAGTGCAGCGGATGCAATCCGCGTCGTCATGGAATCAGACCGACTGGTCAACACTATAGGAACGCGTGCACCAAGAACGAGACCGGCGGCGGTCGCGCCTGCAAAATAGGTCAATTGCTTGGCGAGCATATTGCCCGCTTCGATATCTGGCACCAGCAGGATGTCGGCCTGACCGGCGACCGGTGAAAGGATACCCTTGGTTTTTGCCGCATCGAGACTGATGGCGTTATCAAAGGCCAGCGGGCCATCCACTTTAGCCCCGGTAATCTGACCGCGGGCCGCCATCACGGTCAGCGCCGCCGCGTCAAGCGTCGACGGCATCCTGGAGGTCACGGTCTCCACCGCTGCGAGCACGGCCACAAGCGGTTCTTTCATACCGAGCTTGAGCAGCAGGTCGACCGCGTTCTGGCAAATGTCGCATTTCTGCTCCAGCGTCGGCCGAATATTGATTGCGGCGTCCGTGACAAAAAGGGGCTTGTTATAGGCCGGCACATCCATGGCAAAGATGTGACTCATGCGCCGCCCGGTCCGGAGTCCGGATCCCACCACCGCCTCCATCAACTCGTCAGTGTGAAGGCTGCCTTTTACAAGTACGGCAACTTTGCCAGCAACCGCGAGTTCGACAGCATATGCCGCAGCGGCATGACTGTGCGCCACAGACTCAAACGCCATGCCGTCGAGCGAGACCTGTGCAACTTCGGCAGCGGCGCGAATTTTTGCCTCAGGTCCGACTAGAACCGGTTCAAACAGCCCCTCATCACGAACCTCAACAGCCGCAAGGATCGCCTCCGGAGAACACGGATGCACGATGGCCGCACTGATTGCGGGGCGGCTGCGAGCATCCATCACGAAAGCATCGTAACGATCATGACGACGAATAGAAACGTCTGGAACTCTTGCTCGAGGCCATTCGATCGTAGTGGCCGGCGCGATCACCGTCGCCGTCCCCGACAGCACTTGAACCCCGTGCTGATTGGTGCAAATCGTGTCAAGCAACACGATATGCTTTTCCGGCCGCTTCTCCTTCACGGTCACGGTGGCGGTGATGGTGTCGCCGGGAGATACAGGCTTCAGGAATTTAAGATCTTGTCCGAGATAAATTGTTCCTGGGCCGGGTAATTTTGTACCGAGCACGGCCGAAACCAGCGCGCCGGTCCACATGCCATGCACGATGATGTGGCCGAAGATGTCGGTTGCGGCATATTTCGGATCCATATGCGCGGGATTCACGTCGCCCGAGACCGCAGCGAATAAGGCAATGTCATCGCGTCCGACGACATGAGCCAGTGAAGCGCTTTCACCGATCTGCAGCTCATCGAATGTGACGTTCTTGAGCATTCCCGAATCCATCACGACCTCACCGTTGAAAGACGTAAGTGCCGGGCGCCTCTGAAACTGGTGCATAACCTTTGTCAGCCGCTCCCATCACGGGCGGTTGGACACGCGTCTGCGACGAATGCCCGACCAGCCAATTCTGCCAGTCGACCCACCACGATCCGGCTTTTTGAGTGGCGGCGGTTACCCACTCGTCAGGGCCGAGACAGGTATCCGTATTGTGTTTGAGTGCAGTCCGAAAACGACGACCAGCATGTCCCGGTTCACTGACAATGCCGGCATTATGACCGCCACTTGTCAGCACGAATGTAACGTCGGTATCGGCCAGTTGATGAATTTTGTAGACGGAGCGCCAGGGCGCGACGTGATCGCGCTCGGTCCCGACGACAAACATCGGAGCACGAATGTTCTGCAGTGCTGCCGGCCGTCCATCGACCATAAAGCAGCCTGCGGCGAGCTCATTACGCAGGTAGAGCTTCTCAAGATATTCCGAATGCATCTTATAAGGCATCCGCGTTGAGTCCGCATTCCACGCCATCAGATCGATCATCGGTGTCCGCTCGCCCATGAGATAGTCATGTACAAGTCGCGACCAGATAAGGTCATTGGAACGCAGAAGCGAGAAGGCTCCCGCCATCTGGTCGGCGGACAGGTAGCCTTTGCTCCACATGATGCTCTCGAGGAAATGCAACTGGCTATCATCGATAAATAGCGCCAGTTCACCGGGCTCCGAGAAATCCGTCTGCGCGGCGAGCAGTGTGACGGATGCCAGGCGGTCGTCACCGGTACGCGCCATCGCAGCGGCGGCAATCGACAGCAATGTTCCCCCCAGACAATATCCCGTTGCATGGACTTTACAGTCAGGAACGATGGCGCTGACAGCGTCGAACGCTGCCATGACACCCAACCGCCGATAGTCATCCATAGTGAGATCGCGATCACCGGCAGTAGGATTCAGCCAGGAGATGCAGAACACGGTATGTCCCAGCCCGACAAGATATCGGATTAGCGAATTCTGCGGTGACAAATCGAGAATGTAATACTTCATGATCCATGCCGGCACGATCAAAATCGGCTCCGCGAATACGGTTTCCGTCGCCGGAGAATATTGGATCAGTTCGATCAGACGGTTTCGGTAAACGACCTTTCCAGGGGTGATGGCGACGTCTTTTCCAACGACGAACTTCTCGGTGCCCACAGGAGGTTGCTGTGTTGCGACACGGCTCGCATCCTCAAGCCAGTTCCGGAATCCTTGAACGAAATTCTGTCCGCCGGTTGCGACGGCTTTCTCGACCACTTCTGGATTTGCGAAGGGAATGTTCGACGGAGAAAACATGTCGAGGAATTGACGCGCGGCAAAGGACACCACGTCTTCATGGTGCGGTGTAACGCCAGGCACCCCGTGCGTGACGTTGTGCCACCATTGCTGATTGAGCAAAAACGCTTGCGACCAGACATTATACGGCGGCTTACGCCAGCCCTCGTCTGTGAAACGGTAGTCGCCCGGCAACGGTTCAATACAGCGGTGCTCATCGCTGTAGATGCCTGCGGTCGCGATGTGAGCACCCAGCCGGGCCGCCTTTTGGCCGGCCTTCATTGTAAGCTCCAGGCACTTTCCCGGCGCGGACGCCAGATGGATCGACCAGTCCATGAAAGCCATCGCAAGCGACGCCGGCGAGAGCCCTCCAGTCGCCTGCGCGGTCAAAGCCTCGCGCACCCGATCTATGGCTCGAAACTTTTCCTCGCTGAGATGCCCTTCAGGCAACGGCAGCTTTGGCAGCTTCGGTTTCCCAATCGCAACGCGTGTCATGGCATCCATGGTAAGTTCTCCATATGATTGCAGCGCTCGTTCCTATCCGGACGAGCAATCCGCGGCTAATACGCCGTTGATGATTTGAGCAATGAGCGTTTCAAGTTCTCCACCTTCGACCTCGGTCAGCGGGTCAATGCGGAGCACATTTCTAAGTATTCCTATCCCCGCCAGCAGCGAGGCGATCACCGCAGCTCTGGTGTCGGTCTTTTGGCCAATCGTTCTTGCAAGTGGACGAATGATGTTGTCGCGGGTGAACTCCCGCAACACGCCGGACGCTTCGACGCTTGAAAGCGAGCGAATAATTATATCCAGCGGTCCAACGGTATTGCGCCCTCGCCCTCCATCTCGTGCAAAGATCTGCTTTGCAAGAAAGTCCGCAATATCTCCTGGAGGTCCGGCAAAGAGCTTTGCCGGCTCCATGGTAGCTTCAAGGGATTCGGCAAAGAGTCGTTCTTTTGAACCAAAACAACGATGCACATATGCGACATCGACGCCCGCATCTGCTGCGATGTCCCGTAATCCAACTGATTCATAAGAGCTTCGCGCAAACCGCAAGATCGCCGCATTCAGAATGCGGTCTCGCGTGGCGCTGCCTTTCCTTGCCAAAGCACTACGTGCCATCAGCGCCTCACAAAAATCCGATTGTCATATGGCATCACTATCATACTATAGCTGTTGGTCAACAGCGGTTGACATAAATCAATATGGCGCTCTGTCGCCTTAGCTAGAGTAGCGACGGGTAGACAGGGAATGGAGGCTGAAATGGCGATCGAAAGCAGCTGATCTGAAGTGTATGCATCTGCGACTGGCCCGAAATTGACCTTCTTCAGCAATTCGCAATGGCTGAAGTTGTTTGCTGGGAATCCAGCAAAGTCCTACGGCGTATGGAATGAAGCGCTCGGCCTGACGTCTTCACGCGTCAAGGAACAGGCCGACTACGCAAGGGCGCTATCCGAATGCATGGAAGCGCAAGCCAAGCTCGGCGCGATTTCCGGAACATGGGCCGAAACGAGCTGCGGTATGAGTGATAACGTTTCAAGCGGGCGAGCAGCATGTCATCTCATCCGCTGTCAACGCACCTTGCCGGTCGCAACTTGAGGCAACCAGCAGTCGCTATCAATCCCTTCATAAGGCGACATTCAAAGTGTCTTGATTGCGATGGTTCGGGGTTGAGCGGCGCAAGACGCATCACGATCGCAAGACGCCGAGGCCGAGCGACGTAATTTCTGCCTCTGTCAACCGTCCTACCCTCCCATCGCAGGAGAATTGTCATGTACGTCAAAAAGTGTGCGAAGCTCTTCATCCTGCTAATTTTGGCGATTGCGCCTTTCCCGGCCTTTGGCTACGAGCCTGCCAATCCTGTTACGCAACCTTCAGTCCCGCAATTCAACGAGTCCGAAACTGCGGCGATCCTGCGGGAAATCAAGGCATTTGGGAACGTTCGGGTGTCTGCCCGGCGTGCAATTGCAATAGCCGAAAAACGCGGCGCCGGCGCCAAGGTTGTCGACCTGAGTTTCGACGGAACTACCGGTCGCCTTGTCTACAGAGTGAAGGTCCTTTTGAACGAGGAACTGTGGGAAGGCAAGGTTGATGCTGCGACGGGAGTGCTCGTCGACGACGGGTCAACAACGTCTGCATTCAAGCTGGGCGAGGAGGATAAGGCTGCGCTCGCAGCCTTCGCCGCTGCCGCCTTGGATCTTTCCGAGGCTGTCGCAATCGCCGAAAAATACGGCTCCGGCAAAGCCGTAAGCGCAGGACTGCAGTTCGACGGCGGGAAGCTCGCCTTGATGGTAGTGATCGTCAGCAAGGGCACACTGAAGGGTCTGCCTCCGGCGGCGGCCACCTGGCGCTGAGCGCGAGTACGGCGATGATCGTGTCCATTTCTAATAGAAGCGGACACCATCACAGATGTCGGACGGCCATGAAGGAGATCCGGCGACGCTCGGGCGCAAGCGCCGGTCCTGGACGCTGGATGAGAAGCGCCGGATCGTCGACGAGAGTCTCGAGGACGGCGCCTCGCTTGCCGAGGTTGCGCGGCGTCATGATCTCAACGCCAACCAGCTCTTCACGTGGCGTCGACAGTTCGGCGTTGAGGCCGTCGAGCCGAAGAACCTCGCACCGATCGTTCCCGTGACGATTACACCGGATACGACCCCAAAGGAGAATGAGCCGAACGTGACCGGCCAAATGGAGATCGTGCTCGCCGAGGGCGATCGGATCCTGGTGTGGTCGGACGTCGATAGTGCGGCGCTGACGCGAGTGCTGAAGGCGCTGGCGCGGCGATGATCCCGGTTCCGAGCGGCGTACGGGTCTGGATTGCGACGGGCCACACCGACATGCGGCGCGGCATGCAGGGTCTGGCGCTGCAGGTTCAGGAGAGCCTGAAGCGCGATCCCTTTGTGGGCGATCTCTACATCTTCCGAGGTCGGCGCGGCGATCTGGCTAAGATCCTGTGGCATGACGGGATTGGGCTGTCGCTCTACGGCAAGCGGTTGGACCGCGGAAAGTTCGTCTGGCCATCGGCATCGGGCGGCGCGGTGTCGATCTCGGCGGCGCAGCTGGCGTACATGCTGGAGGGAATCGACTGGAGGAATCCACAGCTGACGTGGCGCCCGACGCGAGCGGGATGAGCGAAAATATGTGGAAAGCCGTGCATTTTGGGGCGCCACAAATCGCGAAAACTGTGATTCACTTCGTGTCATGGACGCCGCTCGCGACGCTCTTGCCGAAGAAAACGCCGCCCTGAAAGCGGAACTGGCGGTTGCGCGTGCGAAGGCGTCGGAGGATGCGGCGCTGATCGCGCAGCAGACCCTGCGTATCGCCAAGCTCGAGCGCCAGGTCTACGGCCCAAAATCGGAACGTTCGGCGCGGCTCATCGATCAACTGGCGTTGACCTTCGAGGAGTTGGCGGCGAGCGCGACGGAAGATGAGCTTGCCGCCGAACGGGCGGTCGCCGGGACGACGATTGTGCGCGGCTTTACGCGCCGAGCCGCCGAACGCAACACGTTCCCCGACCACCTGCCACGCGAGCGCGTTGTGATCGACCCGCCGACGGCCTGCGAATGCTGCGGAAGCAATCGTTTGCGCAAGCTCGGCGAGGACGTGACGCGCACGCTGGAAACCGAGCCGCGCCGGTGGAAGGTCGTCGAGACTGTGCGGGAAAAGTTCACCTGCCGGGACTGCGAGAAGATCAGCCAGTCGCCGGCGCCGTTCCACCCGATACCGCGCGCCTGGGCGGGACCCAGCCTGCTGGCGATGATCGTGTTCGAGAAGTTCGGGCAACACCAGCCCCTGAACCGCCAGGCCGAGCGCTACGCGCTGGAGGGCGCGCCGATCGCGCTGTCGACGATGGCCGACGCGGTGGGCGCAGTCTGCGCGGCGCTCGATCCGCTCCGTCGCCTGATCGAGGCTCATGTGATGGCGGCCGAGCGTCTGCATGGAGACGACACGACCGTGCCGGTGCTGGCGAAGGGCAAGACCGATACCGGCCGCTGCTGGGTTTACGTTCGCGACGACAAGCCGTTCGGCGGCGCCGGGCCGCCAGCGGCGATGTTCTACTACTCGCGCGATCGGCGTGGCGAGCATCCCCAAGCACATCTGGCGGAATATGCCGGCATCCTGCAGGCCGACGCCTACGACGGTTACAACAAGCTCTATCTGGCGGGTCGAAAACCGGGGCGGATCCAGGAGGCGGCGTGTTGGGTCCACGGCCGCCGACCCTTCTTCGCCATGGCCGATCTCGAGGAGAACGCGCGTCGCAAGGCTGCGGGTAAGAAGGAAATCCCCTTGTCGCCGATCGCGATCGAGGTCGTACGCCGCATCGACGCGCTGTTTGCAATCGAGCGCGATATCAATGGAAAGAGCCCCGAAGAGCGCGTCGCGGTGCGGCAAGCCATGAGCCGACCTCTGGTCGATGATCTCCATGCCTATATGCGCGAACAGGCGGCGAAGCTGTCGCCCCGCCACGATCTGGTCAAGGCGATCAATTACATGCTCAAGCGCTGGGCGGCCTTCACGCTGTTCCTCGACGATGGACGTGTCTGCATGTCCAACAATGCCGCCGAGCGCGGTCTGCGCGGCATCGCTTTGGGAAGAAAATCGTGGCTGTTCTGCGGATCCGATCGCGGCGGGCAGCGCGCTGCGGCGATGTACAGTCTCATCGTCACCGCCAAGATGAACGGCGTCGATCCGCAGGCTTGGCTCGCCAACGTCCTTGCGCGAATAGCTGCTCATCCTGCCCATCGGCTTGATGAGCTGCTGCCGTGGAACTGGCGTCGCCCCGCCGCGACCGACGCCGCGCTCGCCGCCTGACATGCACGTCAACAAGGTCTCTCACGTCACGACCATTGATCGTGTCGCTGCTGATCTCGGCGAGGATGTCGACTGGCTCCACGACGTCGCTTTGGATATGGATATCGAGGACGGCGTGATCTGGGTCTACGGAACAGGCGACGATCAAGTCTTGGCGTTCACCGACTTCGGCATCGACACGCTGGTCGACCTGATCAAAGAGCACCGCAAGCTCGCGCGCTCCAATCCCGAAACCTGATCACCTGCGGCCTACACCGGATGCGTACCACTGAAGGAAATCTCGGTCGAGCCGGGCGCAGAGCGGAGTCGTCCGCGCAAGGCGTCTGTCCGCAGAGAGAAGTAGCAGCGACCTGACTAACAGTTTCACGTGCTGTGCCACGGAGGCGCGCATAGGTCGCTCTTTTCGGTATCTGGCGAATAGAGCGTACTCGATCCCAATTCGATCATTACGCTTGGCAGTCTGGCATATAGTGCAAACGCGTCTGCGGCCATGATCGTTGAACGTTTATTCAATGTCGCGCTCGCGGCGCGATCCATGCCCTCACGGCAACTGAGACCCGGAGCAGACCTGGCGCAAGTTCAATGCCTGATCATTCGTTGGTCGCGGCAATTACTCTCCTAGTTGAATAACAGGGCCGATCGTAGTTAGGAATTCCGCAGTGTAAGAGAGTTCGCTTGCCATGGCAGCATGAATCTCAAACAGAGTGTCTCCTGCCGCTACGAGGTCCGCTAGTCGCACTTTCAAGAAGACCCCGGAGATTGCTGATCGAGGTGCCCCCGCAAGCTTCGCAACCCGCGACAAATTTCGATTATCAATGGATATGACCACTCCATCTCGCTCCGCGCGTACGGCCAAAACGTGGGTAGCTACACCGGGAGCTCGCATCCCGCCCTGCGCAATGCAAATCCTTCGGAATTTCTCCCAGGCAGCACCGCTTTCTAAGGTCGTGAGAGCACGGGTAAAGCCTCCACCCGCGCTCACAACCCCCCCGATCTCAAGCGCAGCTCCGGCGAGCGCGGCCGCACGGTCGCGCAAATCCGTAGGGGCTCCAGGAGAGTTTTGTAGAACCGCCAGAACATCATGAGCTTCTAGGGCTGGTCCAATGCCTCTACCGACAGGTTGGCTACCGTCGGTTTGCAAGCAGGTGACGGCGAGCCCGAAATGCTGTCCGACAGCAATCAGTCTGGCTGCCAAACTTTCAGCCGCTTCTTCTGTTCGAATCTTGGCCGTAGCCCCTACGGGAATATCGACGACTACATGAGTTGAGCCGGCAGCGATCTTTTTGGACAACACCGAGGCAACGAGTTGCCCTTCCGTATCAATGTCCAAGTCTCTTTCGACTCGGATAAAAATATCGTCGGCAGGACTGAGCTGCACCGCCCCACCCCAGACGATGCATCCTCCCTCCTTGTTCACGACACGTCGCATACTGGAGATATCCAGGTTGACGGGAGCAAGAGTCTCCATTGTGTCTGCAGTACCAGCTGGTGACGTTATCGCCCGGGAGGATGTTTTTGGCATAACCAAGCCATTTGCTGCGGCGATAGCGACAACAATCGGAGTCGTGCGATTTCCTGCTAAGCCTCCGATACAGTGCTTGTCGATGACGATCCGTCGATCCCAACTCAATTTCTCGCCAACCGCGATCATTGCAGCGGTGAGATCAATAGTCTCCTCGAGATTCAGCGGTGGCACCGCGCTTGCAGTCAGAAACGCTGCAAGATGCACGTCGGTATAACGCCGTGCAACAACATCTTTGATAATCGCATCAAGACCAGCACGCTCAAATCGGCCGCCGTAAATGCGTCTACGAATATGGCTAAGAGAATTGAGAGGTGGAGGGTGACTGACGAAAACCTCGTCGCCTTCATTGACGTCGAGCAACTCCCACGCAGCTTGCGACAAGCCGATATCGCCGATCGGCAACAAGTCGGTGTCGACCTGGAACAATTCCGCCTGGATGGATTTTTCGCCGGCGCGGACCAAAACGTGGGAGCGCGCCGTCAACCCCTCCGACTGGCAGGCAGGGCAGTCGGTGCGCATCACGGCAATGGCCTGATGCTGCGCGTGCAACCCCATGCGCCGCACGCGGACCGGCGGGTGCGATCGAGGTCCAGCGTTCACAGAACATACTCCTGCTCGTGCCGGGGCACGACGGCCGACCAACCCAGTTCGCGATTGATCCGCACTCGCAGCGCTTCCGAGGCGTCGGGCTCTCCGTGTACGATGAACACGCGCTTGGGCTTGTTGAAGCCCGAAAGCCAACGCATGAGCTCGTTGCTGTCTGCATGAGCCGAAAGCATATCGATCTGAGCGACTTCGGCATTGATCGGCACCCACATCCCGTGAATCTTCAACTCCTTCGCACCTTGTTGCAGAGAATGGCCGCGCGTGCCTATCGCCTGAAATCCAGCAAGCAATACGGTGTTCTTCGGGTCAGGCCCAAAAGCCTTAAGGTGGTGCAGCACACGACCGCCAGTCGCCATGCCCGAAGCGGAAATCACGATCTTGGGAAACCGGCTGGCAGTAATCGCTTTCGATGCCTCGACGTCACCCGTATAGCGCGCGATGCCGAATGCCTTGCGACAGGTTTCGCGATCGAGTCGATGGTCGCCCGCATGACGGCTCATCAGATCCGTCGCGTCGATCGCCATCGGGCTGTCGAGGAAGATCGGCACAGAATCGAGGCGTCCCGCCTCCTTCAACGTCCAGAGGTAATAGAGCAGTTCCTGCGCTCGCCCCACCGCGAAGGCTGGAATGACAAGCGTACCACCACGTTTTATCGTTCGTTCAACAACGGCTGCGAGCGCCTCGGCGGGATCACCTTCCGGGTGAACACGATTTCCATAGGTCGACTCGACCATGATGTAATCAGGATTCTTCTCGCTCGCCGAAACTGGATCTGCAAACAATGGGTCGCCATAACGTCCCACGTCTCCCGAAAAAACGATGCACCGACCGCCCCAATGCACCTCAGCGTGGGCAGCGCCGAGGATGTGACCGGCATGGCGAAACCGCAGTGACGCACCATTAGGAAGCTGGATTGTCTTATCGAACTCGACCGTCGAAAACTGCTCGATCGCGCGTTGTGCATCCCGGACGCCGTAGAGCGGCAAAGCGGGGCTATGCTTCGACAGGTGATGCCGGTTGAGAAAGTCGGCGTCCTTTTCCTGGAGATGACCGCTATCTTTAAGGATCAAATCCGCAACATCTTTCGTTGCTTCCGTTGCGTAGATCTTGCCCCTGAATCCGTCGCGGACGAGGCGAGGCAGATATCCGGAATGATCGAGATGCGCATGGGTAAGGATGACAGCGTCAATGTCGCGCGGCGAAATGGGTAGCGGCTCCCAGTTTAACTCGCGCAAGTTTTTCAAGCCCTGAAACAGTCCGCAATCGATGAGAAGGCGGCTACCGTCGCATTCAAGCAGATGTTTCGATCCGGTGACGGTGCCGGCGGCACCAAGCGATTTGAGTTTGAGCAATTTTGGCCTTTCTGCCGATTGAGTCATTACGATTCGAATTTGCGAGCTAGAGGTGGGATCGCCCGCTCTTGCATAGCGTCAAGAACCGTGTCGACAAGCGATATTGCGTTGCTGGCATGTTTGACGGAGTCCGTCGACACGGTCCTGCCGGCGAGGACCGAAAGCTCAGCGTAGGCTTCGTCTGCGAACAGGGCGTGGACCACAACGCAAATCGGTTTCGTGAAGCCTTGCGAACCGATTTGCCGCGCTGCCTCGATCAGAGTGCGGCCGGAGGAGGCGATGTCGTCCACGAGAACGGGTTGCCGACCCTTCCAAGCCGAGAGATCAGGCACTTCGATGCTAACCTTGCGGTCGCCGTGTCGCGTCTTCCTGAGCACTGTGAAAGGCGCGTCACATACGGAGGCGATGCCCTCGACCCATTGCGCGCTTTCATCGTCCGGCCCGATTAGAAACGGAGCAGTCACATTGTCGATGATCCACTGCGCCATCGCTGGCGCGGCGTGCAGGTTGCGGGCGGGAATGGAGTAGATTTCGCTGAGCGCGCCATAGCGATGCAGATGCGCGTCGACGGTGAGAAAGCCGTGGAATAACGATGAGACGAGGCGGGCGAACGTGCACGACGTTACCGCCTCGCCGTCATGGAAGCGCTTGTCCTGCCGCATGTAGCTCAGATAGGGAGCGATCAGATGTACCTCTATGGCACCGAGGTCCCGTGCGGTATCGGCAACAAAAGCCAGCATCAGAAACTGGTGGTCCGGACGCGCCAGCGTGCAGACGACATGCACGATCCGCCCGCGCACGTTGCTTGCAATGCGCACGTAAATCTCGCTATCGGGAAACTGGCGGGTTTCAAGATGACCCAGCTCGTAGCCGCCTGCGCTTGCCAGCTTCCGCGCGAAATCCTCGTTTCCGGGCATGGCAAGAATCAATCGATTGTCGCTGACCACTTTGGTTTCGTCAGTCAAAACTTCGCTGCTCCTCGGGCAATGTTGCAAAGTGCTCGGGAAGCTCTTGCGCCCGAAGCCTAGATACCAGATCTGATGAGAACACCTAACTGGCGCTTATGCCTGATCGTGGATATGGCCACTTCCATTCGGAGATGTCGGGCATATCCTTGCCATGTTCTTGAATGTAGGCCTTGTGCAGGACGAGGCTCTCCTGCAGCGCGGCGACGATCTCTGCACCTTTGCCTTTAAGGGCGGGCAGACGTTCAACAGCTTCGATTGCCAGATGGAAGCGGTCGAGCTCGTTCAGAACGGCCATGTCGAAGGGCGTAGTGGTCGTGCCTTCCTCGATGAAGCCGCGCACGTGGAAGTTCGGATGGTTGGCGCGTTTGTAGACCAGCCGGTGAATGAGATACGGATAGCCGTGATAGGCGAAGACCACCGGACGGTCGCGCGTGAAGATGCGGTCAAATATTTCATCCGCGATACCGTGTGGATGGTGCTGCGGCGATTGCAGCGACATCAGGTCGACGACATTAACGACGCGGATGCGCAGGCGCGGCAGGGCCTGCCGCAGAATGTCCACGGCAGCGAGCGTTTCCATGGTGGGAACGTCACCGGCGCAGGCCATGACAAGATCGGGCTCCAGCTCGTCCTCGGTACCTGCCCATTCCCAAATGCCGAGGCCTGCTTTGCAGTGCTGTTCAGCCTCCGGCATGGTCAGCCATTGCGGCGCGGGTTGCTTGCCGGCGACGATGACATTCACGCGATCCCAGGTCTTCATGCAGTGGTCGCCAACCCACAGCAGCGTGTTAGCGTCCGGCGGGAAATAGACGCGGACGATGTCGGCGCTCTTGTTGGCCACGAGATCGACGAAGCCGGGATCCTGATGGGAGAAGCCGTTGTGGTCTTGCCGCCATACGTGCGAGGTGAGCAAGTAGTTAAGCGAGGAGATCGGCTTGCGCCATTCTAACTCGCGCGAGACCTTCAACCATTTGGCGTGCTGGTTGAACATCGAATCGACAATGTGGATGAACGCCTCGTAGCAGGAAAAGAAGCCATGCCTGCCGGTGAGCAGATATCCCTCCAGCCAGCCTTGGCACAGATGCTCGGAAAGCACCTCCATCACCCTGCCGTCCGGAGACAGATGATCGTCACTCGGAAGCGTCTCGGCCATCCAGACGCGGTCCGTTGACTCAAACACGCTGCCGAGGCGGTTGGACGCTGTCTCATCCGGTCCGAACACGCGGAAGTTCCGCTCGGCCTCGTTCAGCCGCAATACATCGCGCAAATAGTCACCGAGCACCTTCGTAGCCTGCTCTTGCGTTGCGCCGGGCTCGCTCACCTTAACCGCATAATTGCGGAAATCAGGTGTCCGCAATTCCTTACGTAGCAAGCCGCCATTAGTGTGCGGATTGGCTCCCATGCGCCGCGTGCCCTCCGGCGCGAGTGCCTTGAGTTCCGGCTTCAATACACCATTCGCGTCGAAAAGATCTTCAGGATCGTAGCTCCGCAACCAGCCTTCGAGAATCGTGCGATGGCCTTCGTCCTCGCGGCAGTTGTCGACCGGTACTTGATGGGAGCGCCAGTGGTTCTCCACCATCTTGCCGTCTACCACTTTGGGGCCGGTCCAGCCTTTTGGGCTGCGAAGTACGATCATCGGCCAGCGAGGCCGCCCGACAGAAGACAAAGCCTTCTCGCGAATCTGCGCGAGCCGATCAAAGACAGCATCGAGCGTCACCGCCATCTGCCGGTGCATGTCCACAGGTTCGCTGCCCTCAACGAAGAGGGGCTCGTATCCGTAGCCGATGAACAGCTGTCGCAATTCGTCATCGGAAAGCCGGGCCAGCACGGTCGGATTGGCGATCTTGTAGCCATTGAGATGCAAGATTGGCAGGACCACTCCGTCGCGAGCTGGATTGATGAACTTATTGGAATGCCACGCGGCCGCAAGCGGGCCAGTCTCAGCCTCTCCGTCGCCGACCACGCAGGCCACGACCAAATCAGGATTGTCGAGCGCCGCGCCATAGGCGTGCACAAGCGCATAGCCTAGCTCGCCACCCTCATGGATCGAGCCTGGCGTTTCAGGCGCCGCGTGGCTCGGAATACCGCCTGGAAATGAGAACTGCCGGAATAACCGTTTCATGCCGGCGGCGTCCTCACCGATGTCGGGATAGATTTCCGAATAGACGCCTTCTAACCATGTATTGGCGACCATACCGGGGCCGCCATGGCCGGGGCCGCATACATAAATTACGTTTGCATCCCGCTCTTTGATGATTCGGTTCAGATGCACGTAGATGAAGTTGAGCCCCGGCGTCGTTCCCCAGTGGCCTAGCAGGCGCGGCTTGATATGGCCCGCCCTGAGTGGCTCGCGCAACAGCGGATTATCCATAAGATAGATTTGGCCCGCCGATAAATAATTGGCGGCGCGCCAGTATCGATCAATCAGGGCAATTTTATTCGAATCCAGATATTCTGCTATTGTCAACGTCAGTAGCCCTTATAGCGCGAATCACACCCCAACAGAATCATCCTGTTTGAATGGACTTTTTTGACGATGAATCCATAAAAACGATCAAACAGGCAGATTCATAATCACATCCAAGTCGACCCTCAACGAAAGGGGGAACATTGTCCATTGATTAGCGTGATAGCAATACGCAACGCGCCGATTCAGAGTTCGTCTATCAGGTCGTTCGCGGTGCCGTTCGCCCCCATAAGCTGCTTTCAGATGGACGCCGCCAGATCGGCGCCTTTCACCTGCCGGGGCGTGTTCGGCCTCAAAGCGGGTCCGAACCACTGGTCGACGGCAGAGGCCATTGAGAGGCTAGATTGCAACCGCCAGCCCCGCGGCCAAGGCGGCGGCGCTTATTCCACCGACAAGAAACCCGACTTTCCTGTTTCCAACAGAGCCGGCCACAATGGTCTTTGAGACAGTGTTGACAGCGATGGCGATCATGATGGCGTGGGCTGCCGTATTCGGATCGACGTCGCCACCTGCCATCCGGGCCATCGAGATCGTCACAGCATCGACATCCGCGACGCCGGACAGGGCCGCCACCACGAAAACGCCAATCCCGCCGAACATGCGACGCACCAATTCTGCTGCCAGCATCACCGCCGCAAGCAACGCGGCCAGCTTGATCGCGGTCCCGATTTCGAGCGGGTTTGCGATCTGAAGGTCTGGCGTTTCCTGCTGGACGCTTCTGAACCACAAAACGGCAGCCCCGATACCCAGCACTGCCGCAGCAGTCAACAGCGCGGGAAGAAGCGGCGAGAAGAGTGCTCCATTGAGCGCCAAGGCAATTGCACCTGTGCGCAGCATCATGACACCGCTGGCAACCAGGATGCCCGCGCTTAGCAATCCCGATGATGACGGATGTTCGCGAGCCAGCCGCGCCAAAGCGAGCGTGGTGGCAGTCGAGGATGCCAGCCCTCCCGCACCGGCCGCCATGAAGACCCCCAGTCGATTGCCTAGCGCCTTGACGGCGACGTAACCAGCAAACGAAATCGTCGCGATCATGATCGCGAAAAGCCAGATCCGATGTGGATTGATCGCGCTCCATGGATCAATCGGCCGGTTCGGCAGCAACGGGAGCAGCAGGAACGACATCGCGAGCAAAGTCAGGACGGCGCGGATTTCCTGCCAGCTCAGCGAGTTGATCCAGCGATGCAGCGGTTCGCGCAATGCCAGAAGGGCCGTCATGCCGACAGAGCAGGCAATGGCCAGTTGCAGATCCCCGACGACAGCCATGGTCCCGAGCAGGAAGGTCAGCATTCCCGCGACAACCGACGTTACGCTGGCACTGCCCTCACTCCTCGCTTCCAGCCAGTGAAAGGCCGCGAACGCTCCCATATACCCCAGGAAGACCCATCCAATCACAGCGGCACTGGTTTTAAGGGCGATGAGACCGGTTACACCGCCCAGCAATCCGGAAAGCGCGAAGGTGCGAAATCCCGCGGCGCGTCGATTGTCTTCCGCATCCCGCGTTTGCCAGCCACGCTCTAGCCCGACAAGGAGCCCGATGGCCAGCGCCACGGTAAGCCGACTGAGGGCTTCGCTATCCATGATTATTCCGTGCGATCATGCTGCGCGCCGAAATTGCTCGGCACACTGTTGACAACTCGTGTTGCAATCTAGTCCCGTCACCTGATGATCACACGCATGATCTGCGTCAATAGCCACTTCCGACATTTGTGTGATGCTTGTTAAAGACTTCTGCGCCAAGTCGCGGATCGACTGCGCACGCTATCCCGCAGCACGGATTATATCGCGCGCCTTGGCGGAGACGAATTCGCGATCATCGTGACCGACAGACATGACCAGGAAGGTCTCGTAGGCTATGCCCGGCGATTGATTGCAGGGATTTCGGAGCCCTTTGACCTTTCCGGTCAGATCGTGCGGATCGGTGTCTCAATCGGCGTCGGCACGACGACCCCATTCGGGCCCCAAGAGACCACGGAGTTGCGGCGGTGGCCCGCCGGCTCTTTTTCCGTCCCGCTGCCTTGAGGCGGCGGGATGGGGCACGAGGAAAGGAACTTTGGCATAATGACGACTGAAGCGATCGAACTGCGGCATCTGCGCTATTTCGTGGCGGCGGTCGAACATGGCAGCTTCCGCAAGGCCAGCGTGGCCCTGCGCGTCCAGGAATCGGCGATCAGCCGCCGCATTCGCGATCTTGAGAGCCATCTCGGCGTCGCCGTCTTCAAGCGATGCAGTTGGGGTGTTCAACTCACAAGCGCCGGCGAGCGTTTTTTGCCGCGAGCGAAGCGCGCGCTTCGTCATGTTCAGGAGGGAGCCGGAGATGCCACCGTCGTCGCGCACGGGCGAGAAGGACGGATCAGAACTGGCATTTTCTCCTCAATCGCCTCCGGCTTTCTGCGCGAACTTCTGGATGCTTTCGCAAAAGCGCATCCGGGGGTTTATGTCGAACTGATCGACGGAAATCCTTCCGAACATATCGCGGCAATTCGGCAGCTTCGACTCGACCTGGCATTCATCACCGGAACGATCCATTGGCCGGAATGTGAGACCGAGCTTCTCTGGACCGAGCGCGTGTTTGTCGTGCTGCCGAATGGACATCTGCTTTGCAAACGTGCGGAATTGGAATGGGCGGACCTGGCCGGCGAAAAGTTCATCGTCAGCGACACGGCGCCCGGCGAGGAGATTCGCGACTATCTGGTCCAGCATCTGGCGGACCTCGGCCGGCATCCGGAAATTAATCCACAATTTGTCGGGCGGGATAGCCTTCTGGCATTTGTTTCCCCCGAGCGAGGCTTGACGCTGACCAGCGAGGCGACGACCGCGATGCAGATGCCAGGGATCAGCTATCGGCCGATGCGCAACGAAATCCTGCCGTTCAGCGTCGTGTGGTCGCCGATGAACTACAATCCCGCCGCCGACCGGCTGTTGGACCTCGCGCGTTTGATGGCCTCGAAGATACGGACATAGCCCGCTCCGATAGCCATAGAATTGGGGGGCGAGAGTGGCCGAGGGGCAGTAAATCCGGCGCCCATACAGGTCAAAGCTTCTCGGAACGGGAGATTCGCCGCGCCTTCGCGAACCCGCGATCCGTGGCGATGAAGCGCTCCAGCATCGGCACGATGAGCTTGGCCGGCTCGACCGGCGCTCCGCCTTCGGCCAGGAGGCGGCCGTATTCGGTGAGATCGCGATGGAGCACGGCGGGAAGCTCCACCGCAATTTTGACAGGCTTGTCGTCGGCGATGGGGCCGAGCTTGAGCTTGGTCATGACTATCCCCTGTATGCCTCGAGTACCAAATCTCGCGTCACGACAATCCTGACCGGGAATCCCGGCCGGATGGTCAGCGTTGGCGCGACATTGAGCTGACGGCGGACGATCTGCTGGCCGGCATCGTTGATGGTGTCCTGGCCGCCGCTACGGATGGCGCGCAGCAGCCGGTTCTCGTCGCTGACGGCGAGTTCGGAGCCGATGCTGAGCAAGGTGGAAAGGCCGGCAGCCTTGGCGAGATCCCACCAGTGATAATCGACGCCATCCTCAAGGCCAGCATAGCCTTGCGTGTCCGCACCGGGCTGGCGCTCCAGCCCGATGGAGCGGCCATTCGGCATGATAAGCCGATTCCAGACGAGCAGCACCCGGCGCTGGCCGAATTGCACGTTGTTGTCATACTGGCCGATGATCCGCGTCCCCTGCGGTACGAGCAGGATGCGGCCCGTGGGGCTGTCGTAGATATTCTCGGTCACCTGCGCGGTGATCTGACCTGGCAGATCGGAGCGGATGCCGGTAATGAGCGCGGCCGGAATGACGGCGCCGGCCTGGAGCACGAAGGGCGAGGCTGGCGCCATGACGCGATCCGATGACGTCGTGCGGCGATCGATGGGCGCGTTCAGGAATGCGAGCTGCTTGTCCTGTGCCGTCTGTTGGCCAGGCAGCCCTGACAGGCCCGCCATGTCGAAGCCGGCAATGCCCGTCGTTGGTGTTCCGGCCGCGGCCGGCGAACCTGCCCGCGATTGGAAGAACACGGTGCTGGTGCGGGCGGCTTCCTCCTCGGCGCGGCGGCGTTGCTCGGCCTCGTCCACGCCGGGCGCCGGAACGACAGACGGTACGACGGGTTGGCCTGCATTCTGTGCGGACAGGATCGGCCGTCCGAGATCGCCCGGCAGCGGCGGCCCGAGAACGGGGCCGGTATAGTCGCGCGGCAGGCCAGCGAGACCGTCGGCGGGCTGCCGGTTGGCGGTCGAATACAGCTCCTCGCCCTCCTTGCCGGCATTGCGGGTCTGGAGGGCGTAGATCAGCGATCCGCCGATGCCGATCAGCGTGACCGCTGCGACGCTGGCGAGCACCTTGCGCGACAGGCGGGTGACGCGCGGCGGCTCGGCACGAAGACGCATCGGGGCGGCGGTATTGGTTGAGTTGTCGCTCATGATGACGGCCTCCCGTCGGTCCGGACGATGCGGACGGTCTGTTGGCGGTCGCCACTGCCGAGGCGCAGCTCGGCCGCGCCGAACAGGCGATCGACGATCAGAATGTGTTGATGGATGCGTGTATTGGCGATCTGCGCCTCGCCCTCGGGGCCGATGACGAAGATCGGCGGCATCTCGCCTTGCACGATGCCACGCGGGAACTCGACATAGACGCGGCGGCCGTCGTCATAGACCGCGACCGGCTTCCAGGGTGGATTGCCGCCGGTGAGGCCATAGCGATAGTTGCGCGCGGCGGCAGCCGGAACGACCGGCGTCGCCGGCATGGCCTGCCGCTGACTGAGGGATTGCGGATAAGCCCAGGCGACGGCGGGCATATAGGGCTTCTGGCCGGAGCGCAGTTCGAGCATGTAGGTGCGCCGGTCGGTAGTGACGACGAGATTGGTGGTGATGTCGGCGCGCGAGGGTTTCACCAGCACATGGACGCGCCGGGTGACGCCGCTGCCGCTCTCGGTGTCGCCGATGATCCACCGCGCGGTATCGCCCGCCGCGATCGGGCCTGCGCCGGTCAAGCTTTCGCCGGGCTCAAGCGCGATGTCGGTGATCTGCCCCGGCGCGGCATAGACTTGGTAGAGCGCACCATCCGACCATGGATAAATCTGGATGGCGTTGTAATAGCCTTCGCGGCGCGGCTGAACGCGGGCGGCGACGTTGGCGTTCTCGACGCGGGCTGTCGGGGTGCCTGCGGCGGCGCCTCCACGCGCAGGCATCCAGGCTGGTGGGACATGCAACGGCTTCGGCCGATCATCGGTGACGGCGGCCGAAACAGCGGGCAAAGGCGGCACGCTTGAATCGTAGCTGATCTCCGGCGGTTTGCTGGCGCAGCCCGCAAGCGCGCTTGCGGAAAGCAGCAAAGCCGCGATTGCGGATTTACGGAAAGACGGCGTCCCGCCTTTGCGGATCGTCGGCCCGGTCATTGGCTCATCTCCCGCGACCATGAGATTGCGTTGATGTAGATGCCGAGCGGATTGGCCTTGAGCCGTTCGGCGTCGCGCGGCGGTTGAACCGCGATGGTCAGGATCGCGGTCCAGCGCTCGGTCGCAGAAAGCTTGCCGTCCTCGTAGCGACGCTCAGTCCAGGCAACGCGGAAGGAATCCGCCGAAGCGCGGATGACGCTAGAGACTTCCACCGCGATCTGCTGCTTGCCGACCTTGGCGAAGGGGTCGTTGGCGCGGGCATAGTCGTTGAGCGCGGCCGCGCCGCGATCAGTGGTCCATTCATAGGCGCGCAGCCAGTTCTGCCGGACGATGATCGGATCGGCTGGAATACTCCTGACCTGTTCGACGAAGCGGGCGAGATGCCAGGCCACTTGCGGATCGGTCGGGCGATAGTCAGCCGTAGCGGCCGCGACGGATTGCGCCTGGCCGAGATTGTCGACCTGCACCACCCACGGCACGACGGTCCCGCGCGCGGATTGCCAGACGAGCGCGGCGGCGAAGCCGGCCGACAGGATCAGCGATCCGAAGGCCATGTATCGCCAGTTCTTCGCCTGGACGCGAGCGGAACCGATGCGCTCGTCCCAGATTTGGGCGGCCTTCTGATAGGGCGTCTCGGGTTGCGGTGTCTTGCCGTAATGCGCGGCGGGTCGTCGAAACAGGTTCATGAGCGATCGCTTTCGGAGAGGTTGACGGAGGAGCCGGAGCCGTGGCTGTCGCCGGAGCGGACGGCGTGAGCAGCGGCACTGACGCCGTGACTCACGGCCTGATGGCGCTTCATACGCCTTGCCCAATCGGGCGCGCCGCCGCGTACAGTTGTCTGGCTTTCAGCGGATGAGGCATCGGCTGCAGGGGCGCCCCCGACCGTTCCGATGGTCGAGGCGCCGCCTGTCATGGCGAATCCGGCTTTCGCGCCATCAGCGTTGCTTAATTTGACGCTCTCGCCAGCGCGGGCGGCGGCGCGGCGTAGCGGTGATGCGACGGCAGAGCCGGCGGCGCGCGCGACGCCACCAAGGCCGGAGGCCACGCCGGATGCGCCAGACTGCCCGAGAGAACCAAGGGTGTAGGCTGACGAAGCGCTACCTGCGGCCGTGGCGCCACCACGAACGGCTGCCGCGCCGCCCGAGATGGCTGCTGCTCCTCCCTTGGCGGCCAGGCCCGCCGCTCCAGCGGCAGCCACTGCCGCGCCCCCGACAGCAAGGCCGGTTCCCACGGCGGCGCCCGCGCCAAGCTGCGGACCGCCGGAGACGAGACCATTGGCGATGCCGGGACCGAAGATGCCGAGACCGAGCAACGACAGCGCGGCCAGCACGATGGCCATGGCCTGATCGACAGTCATCGTCTGCGCGCTGGCGCTCTGCGTGAACTGCGAAAACAGCGTCGAACCGATGCCGATGATGACCGCAAGGACGAGAACCTTGATGCCGGAGGAGATGACATTGCCGAGGACGCGCTCGGCCATGAAGGCGGTCTTGCCGAACAGGCCGAAGGGGATCAGCACGAAGCCGGCGAGCGTCGAGAGCTTGAACTCGATGAGGGTGACAAAGAGCTGGATCGCCAGAATGAAGAAGGCGATGATCACCAGCGCCCAGGCGAAGAGCAGGCAGACGATCTGAATCAGGTTCTCGAATACCGAGATCCAGCCCATCAGGGGCGAGATCGCTTCGAGCAACGGCCGGGCGGCGTCGAGGCCGGTCTGCGCGACCTTGCCGGGACGCATCAGGTCCGCCGTCGAAAACCCCGTCCCGCTCGCCTTCAGGCCGAGGCCGGCGAAGCTGTCGAAGACAATCTTGGCGAGATTGTTCCAGTTGGAAATCAGGTAGGCGAAGACACCCACGAACAGCGTCTTCTTGACGAGGCGCGCGATGATGTCGTCATCGGCGCCCCAGCTCCAGAACAGGGCCGCCAGCGTCACGTCGATGACGATCAGCGTGGTGGCGATGAAGCCGACCTCGCCGGACAGCAGCCCGAAGCCGGAGTCGATATAGCGGGTAAAAACCCCGAGGAAATTGTCGATGACGCCGCTACCCATGCATCACCGCCCTTCCCGAGTCAGAGGCGCGGCGGGCGCCGGCGTCTTTCCGAGGAAGCGGTCGCGGGTCTCGGCCCAGACGTGCAGGCATTCGGTGTCGTTCGCCGCGGCCTGCCCGAGCTGCTGACAGCGGCGCTGCGCGTCGCGCAGCGGATTGGTTGCGGGGCGGTGCTGCGGCATCGGCGAAGATGTCGGCGCGTCGTCCTTGCGGGTCAGCTCGATCGCGGTCACTGTCAAGGCGACAGCGACGAACGTGATTGCGCCGATGCGCGCCAGCATCTTGCCGTCCATGCTTGCGCCCTCAGTTGCCGTTGAACATCTGCGCGTTGCCCGGCTGGTAGCCACTGCCCGGCGTCAGAAATCGGCGACGCTGCTCGCGGCCCTGTTCGGCGGCTGCCGTGCGCTCGGCTTCGGTCAGCATCTGCGCGCGACCGTTGGCAGCTCCAACAGCGGTAAGATCGGCAAGCTGCTGGGCGAGAAGCGCGAGGAGCTGGTTGCCGGCCTGCGTCGCCTGCAACGCACCGGTCGCCGACTGGCTCTGGCTGACCAGCGCCGACATCTGCGTGCGGTTGGTGTCGATATTGCTCACGACGCCGGCCTGCACGCGCATGGCGTCCTGCAAACCGCCAACCGTATTCTGCCAGCGTGAGCGCGCGTCGGTGATGAGCTGCTGATCGGTCGCCGACATCGAGGCGCTCCCGTACTTCTGCTGGAACATCTGGTCGATTTGCTGGACGTTGAAGGCGATGCCCTGCGCCTGGCTGAGAAGCTGCTGGGTGCGCTGGACGTTCTGCTGAAGTTGCTGGAGCGCGGAGAACGGAAGGCTCGCCAGATTGCGCGCCTGGTTGATGAGCATCTGCGCCTGGTTCTGAAGCGACGTGATCTGATTGGTGATCTGTTCGAGCGAGCGCGCAGCGGTCAGGACGTTCTGCGCATAGTTCGATGGATCGAACACGATCAGCGCATGCGCGGGCGTTGCGAGCATCGGCGCGAGCGCAATGGGCGCTGCGAGCATGGTCGCTGCCAGGATCATGGCGCGCGAACGGATGTTACGAGGTTTCATGATTCAATCTCCTTTTCGGCCTGGGGGATGAGGGACGGGAAAGTCGGGATGAGATCGGCGGCCCAACCGGCATCGCGGGACTGGAGCCAGGCCGCGAGGAATCCTTCGCAGCCATGCTCGGCGACGAGGTTGGCGATCAGCGTCTGGTCGGATTTCGAGGACGCGGCGCAAAGCGCGAGGGCGACTTCGCTGAGTCCCAATTCGAACAGCCGATTGCCGCGCCGCGACTGACAGTAGTAGTCGCGCTTCGGCGTCGCCCGCGCCAGTATCTCGATCTGCCGGTCATTCAAGCCGAAGCGGCGATAGATCGCTGTGATCTGCGGCTCTATCGCGCGTTCGTTCGGCAGAAGCAGCCGCGTCGGGCAGCTCTCGATGATCGCGGGCGCGATATTGCTGCCGTCGATGTCGCTGAGCGACTGCGTGGCGAAGATGACGGACGCATTCTTCTTGCGCAACGTCTTCAACCATTCGCGAAGCTGGCCGGCGAAGCCTTCATCGTCCAGCGCGAGCCAGCCTTCGTCGATGATGAGCAGCGTCGGGCGGCCGTCGAGCCGGTCGCCGATGCGGTGAAACAGATACGCGAGCACGGCCGGGGCCGAGCCGGTTCCGACAAGCCCCTCGATTTCAAATGCCTGCACCGCGGCGCGGCCAAGCTGTTCGGCCTCGGCATCGAGCAGTCGGCCATAGGGACCGCCAACGCAGTACGGACGCAGCGCCTGTTTCAGATCATTGGACTGAAGCAGGACACACAGGCCGGTGATAGTGCGCTCCTCGACCGGCGCGGAGGCGAGCGAGGTCAGCGCCGTCCAGATATGTTCCTTGGCTTCGGGCGTGATCGTGATGCCTTCGCGCATCAGGATCGCCACGATCCAGTCGGCAGCCCAGGCACGCTCATAGGTGTCGTGAATGCGGGCGAGCGGCTGGAGCGAGACGGAAGCGTCGGAGCCTTCGGTCAGCCCGCCGCCGAGATCGTGCCAGTCGCCGCCCATGGCGATTGCGGCGGCGCGGATCGAACCGCCGAAGTCGAAGGCGAAGACCTGGGACCGTTCGTATCGGCGGAACTGCAAGGCCATGAGGGCGAGCAGGACCGATTTGCCCGCGCCGGTCGGGCCGACGACCAGCGTGTGGCCGACATCGCCGACGTGCAACGATAACCGGAACGGGGTCGAGCCTTCCGTTCTGCCGTAGAGCAGCGGGGGCGCACCGAAATGCTCGTCCCGTTCCGGCCCCGCCCACACGGCAGAGAGGGGGATCATGTGGGCGAGATTGAGCGTCGAGACCGGCGGCTGGCGGACATTGGCGTAGGCATGTCCGGGGAGCGAGCCGAGCCAGGCCTCGACGGCATTCACACCTTCGATCATGGCCGTGAAGTCGCGGCCCTGAATGACCTTCTCGACGAGGCGCAGTTTCTCATCGGCAAGACGCGGATCGGCATCCCAGACCGCGATGGTCGCGGTGACATAAGCCATACCCGCCACATCCGCGCCGAGTTCTTGCAAGGCCATATCGGCGTCAGCCGCCTTGTTCGACGCATCGGTATCGACCAGCACGGATTGCTCGTTGGTCATTACCTCCTTGAGGATCGCGGCGATTGACTTGCGCTTGGCAAACCACTGCCGTCGGATCTTCGTCAGCAACTTCGTCGCATCGGTCTTGTCGATCAGGATCGCCCGCGTGGACCAGCGATACGGGAACGCCAGCCGGTTCAGATCGTCGAGCAGGCCGGGTGTGGTCGCGGTCGGAAAGCCGGTGATGGTGAGGATGCGAACGTGCTGATCGCCAAGGCGTGGCTCCAGCCCGCCGGTCAGCGACTGATCAGCCAGCAGTGCGTCGAGATAGATCGGCGTCTCGGGAACACGGACGCGATGACGTTTCGTCGAAACGCAGGAATGGAGGTAAGTCAGCGTCTCGCTATCATCGAGCCAGGCGCATTCCGGCATGAAGCCGTCGAGCAGCGCGATAACGCGATCGGTGCGGTCGGTGAAGGCGCGCAGGATTTCATGAGGATCGACGCTGCTGCGCTCACGACCTTCGTAAAGCCACGCTTCGGTGCGCGCGGCTTCCTCGGCCGGCGGCAGAAAGAGGAAGGTGAGAAAATATCCCGATACGAAATGGATCCCTTCTTCCTCGAAGTCGGCCTTGCGCTCGGCATCGACCAGGCCAGAGGCTGGATCGGGAAAGACGCTATTGGGATAGGTCTCGGCCTCATGGCGCTGCGCTTCGACAAAAATGCTCCAGCCCGATCCGAGACGGCGGAAGGCGTTGTTGATGCGGCCGGCGACGGCGACCAACTCGGCGGCGACGGCGGAATCGAGATCAGGGCCGCGAAAGCGAGCCGTGCGCTGGAACGAGCCGTCCTTGTTGAGTACGACACCCGAAGCGACGAGAGCGACCCAGGGCAGATAGTCGGCAAGGCGGCTGGCGGAACGGCGATATTCGGCGAGGTTCATCATGGGGCGCGCTCCTCAGACCGACAGATGACCGGGGATGCGCAGATGGCGGCGGCCGACTTCCACGAAGAGCGGATCGCGTTTCGCCGCCCACACCGCCGCGAAATGCCCGACGGCCCAGATGAGGAGGCCGACCAGCCAGAGGCGCAGGCCGAGGCCCACGGCTCCGGCCAGCGTCCCGTTCAGGATCGCGATGGAACGCGGCGCGCCGCCGAGCAGGATGTGCTCGGTCAGCGCACGATGGACCGGGACCGAATATCCCGGAACGGCGTCGAGTTGCTCGAAGGCGACCGCCATCAGATGAGCGCCCCGCCGCCGAAGGAGAAGAAGGACAGGAAGAAGCTCGACGCGGCGAAGGCGATCGAAAGCCCGAACACGATCTGGATCAGGCGGCGAAAGCCGCCCGAGGTGTCGCCGAACGCGAGCGCGAGGCCGGTTGCGATGATGATGATGACGGCGACGATCTTGGCGACCGGACCTTCAATTGACTGAAGGATTTTCTGAAGCGGTTGTTCCCAGGGCATTGACGAACCGGAGGCGTGAGCGACTGGTGCGAGGATGAGATTGATGGTGGCGACGGCGACAGCCGCCGCGAAGGTGCGGCGGATACGGATGACCGTACGGATCATGCGGGCTCCATGGGGTTCGAAGTGGCAGGGGTGATGTGGTAGTCGCCGTCAGGGCCGAGCCCCTCGACGCGGGCGAGTTCGGCGAGCCGGCGCGCGGACCCGCGGCCCGAGAGGACGGCAACGAGGTCGATGGTCTCGGCGATCAGCGCGCGCGGGACCGTGACGACGGCTTCCTGGATGAGCTGTTCGAGACGGCGCAGCGCGCCGATGCCGGTTCCGGCATGGATCGTGCCGATGCCGCCGGGATGGCCGGTGCCCCAGGCTTTGAGGAGATCAAGCGCTTCGGAGCCGCGCACCTCGCCGATGGGAATGCGATCGGGCCGCAGGCGCAGCGACGACCGCACGAGATCGGAGAGCGTCGCCACGCCGTCTTTCGTTCGCAGCGAGACAAGGTTTTCCGCGCGGCATTGCAGCTCGCGCGTGTCCTCGATGATGACGACGCGATCCGCGCTCTTCGCGACTTCGGCCAGCAGCGCGTTGGTCAGCGTGGTCTTGCCGGTCGATGTGCCGCCTGCGACAAGAATGTTGGCGCGGGAGGCGACCGCGATACGTAGCGACGCGGCCTGATCGGCGGACATGATGCCGGCGGCGACATAGTCGTCGAGCGTGAACACCGCGACAGCGGGCTTGCGGATGGCGAAGACAGGCGCCGCGACAACGGGAGGCAATAACCCTTCGAAGCGTTCACCAGTTTCGGGAAGCTCGGCGGAGACACGCGGGCTCCGCGCGTGAACCTCCGCGCCAACGTGATGCGCGACCAGACGCACGATGCGTTCGCCATCGGTCGCCGACAGTCGCTCGCCGGTATCAACCAGCCCTTCGGAGAGACGGTCGATCCAGATGCGCCCGTCCGGGTTCAGCATCACCTCGACGACGGCAACGTCTTCCAGAAACCGCGCGATGGCTGGACCGAGCGCCGTTCGCAGCATGCGCGCGCCGCGCGCGTGACGTTCTGAATGTTGATGCACAGCCGCCATATCGCCCCGATTTCCAGCCGGGACTGACAGACGCACCCCCATGCGGGGTTGATTAAAAGAGCCAGATCTGAGGCGACTTCAACAAGAAATCAGAGGCGTAGTAGCGTAGCGTGCAAATACAGGAGAACGGCGGAGCAGCGCGTCCAAGACGATGCAAGGAGGGCCATGATGGGCAAATCTGATGCAGAGCGAAGGATCGACTCAGCAGCGCGCTTGATCGCGGCGCCGGCCGAAACGATCTATCGTGCGTTCGTTGATGGGAGCGCATGGGAACGATGGTTGCCGCCTGCTGGGATGATCGGCCGCGTCGAGATATTCGAGCCGCGCGTAGGCGGGCGCTACAGGATGGTGCTGACCTATCGCGGGGATCACGAGAACCGGGGGAAGACCGCTGAGAACATGGATATCGTCGAGGGCCGTTTTATCGAATTCGCCCACGACGAGAAGGCCGTTCATGCTGTGACGTTTGAATCGGAAGACCCTGCTTTTGCAGGGGACAGGCGGATGACGTGGAGCCTGTCACCAGCGCCTGCCGGGACGGAGCTGACGATAACTTGCGAAAATGTCCCCTTCGGCATCAGCAAAGCCGATCATGATGTCGGCCTGCGGTCGACGTTGGCAAACCTCGCCACCTTCATGGAATAGTTCTCATCGTGCGTGGCGAAGCGGTCACCTGGGCTCCTCATTTGGAGAGGCGGCAGGAACGTCGTCAGGAATCTCACGCAGGAAGCTCTGGCCCTTCTGCAATCGCTTGCCGAGCGTCTCCACGAAGCCGTCAAACCGCTCGCGGCCTTTGGCCTGCGCGGCAGCGTGGGCGTCCGGCGGCACGGGCGGGGTGATCGACAGCCAGAAGCGCACATAGAGCGCCAGTGTTTCGGCGGTGACGCCGAGATCGCGCTCCATCCGCTGGACCTGTCGGGACAGCCTGTCGAGCCGACGTGCGAAGGCTGCTTCCCGCGCATCGGCATGGTCGGGCGACAGGAACGAACTGACCGCCGCCTCGACGATCGCGGACCTTGGCAGCTTCTTGCGATCTGCAAGCTCATTGATGCGCCCGATGAGTTCGACGGGCAAAGTGAGATTGAGACGGTCGCGCATCGTGTCACAACTCCATGTTGTCGCCGGGATCGAGCGAGACCTGGCGGGCGATGCCGGTCATTTGGCGACGAAGCGCCTGGCGCTGGCGCGCGACGTCTTCCGGCTCGTCGTCGAGGATGCGCGTGAACTCCTCGGCGGGACGCATCTCGGTCGTCTCCTTGACGATCGCAACATGGTCGGGAAGCTCGGGTTCGCGGCGCAGGCCCGCATTGGCCTTGTCGGGCTTGTGGGCGGCTACCAGCGCGGGATCGGGCTTTTGCAGCTGGAGCGTCGACCAGCCGTCCTTATGACGGGTGTGCCCGCATTTCGTCGGATCGGGGGGCGCAAGCACGCGCTCGCGGAACCGTGCATCCTCGTAATAGCGCGCCTTCTTCGCCCGCACCGGCGGCGTGCCAGCGGTCATGACGATCTCGTCGGTCGGTGGGAGCTGCATGATCTCGCCTGGGGTGAGCAGCGGACGGGCGGTTTCCGAACGAGACACCATCAGGTGGCCGAGCCAGGGCGAGAGCCTGTGCCCAGCATAGTTCTTCATCGCCTTCATCTCGGTTGCGGTGCCCAACGCATCGGAGACGCGCTTGGCGGTCCGTTCGTCATTGGTGGCGAAGCTGACGCGGACATGGCAATTGTCGAGGATCGAATTATTGGCGCCGTAAGCTTTCTCGATCTGGTTGAGCGACTGGGCGATGAGGAAGCTCTTGATGCCGTAGCCGGCCATGAAGGCCAGCGCGCTCTCAAAGAAGTCGAGGCGGCCGAGCGCCGGGAATTCGTCGAGCATCATCAGGATGCGATGCTTGCGCTCCTTGGCGTGCAGGTCCTCGGTGAGGCGCCGACCGATCTGGTTAAGGACGAGGCGGATCAGCGGCTTGGTCCGCGAGATGTCGGACGGCGGCACGACCATGTAGAGCGTGGCGGGCTTTTCGTCGGTCGTGAGGTCCGCGATGCGCCAGTCGCACCGGCTCGTCACCTCCGCCACGACGGGATCGCGATAGAGGCCGAGAAAGGACATAGCGGTCGAGAGCACGCCGGAGCGCTCGTTGTCGGATTTGTTGAAGAGTTCGCGCGCCGTCGAGGCGACAACCGGATGCGGGCCGGCTTCGCCGAGATGCTTCGTCGCCATCATCGCGGAGAGTGTCGCCTCGATCGAGCGTTTCGGATCGGAGAGAAAAGCAGCGACGCCGGCGAGCGTCTTGTTCTCCTCGGCATAGAGGACGTGCAGGATGGCGCCGACGAGAAGGGAGTGGCTGGTCTTTTCCCAATGGTTGCGCTTGTCGAGCGAGCCCTCGGGATCGACCAGGACATCGGCGACGTTCTGCACATCGCGGACTTCCCATTCGCCGCGCCTGACCTCTAGCAAAGGATTATAGGCGGACGATTTCGGATTGGTCGGATCGAACAGCAGCACGCGGCCGTGCCGGGAGCGAAAGCCGGCGGTGAGCTGCCAGTTCTCGCCCTTGATGTCATGGACGATGGCCGAGCCCGGCCAGGTCAGAAGCGAGGGCACCACCAGGCCAACGCCTTTGCCGGAACGCGTCGGCGCGAAACACAGGACATGCTCCGGTCCGTCATGGCGCAGGTAATCCTGCTCCAGCCGCCCCAGCACCACGCCGTCGGCGCCGAGCAGCCCCGCCGCGGCCACCTCCTTCTTCTCGGCCCATCGCGCCGAACCGTAGGTCTGGATATTCTTGGCCTCGCGGGCGCGCCAGACCGACATGCCGATGGCGACAGCGATGGCGATGAAGCCGCCGGACGCTGCGATGAAGGCGCCTTCCGTGAAGATGTCCGGCGCATAAGCGTCGTAGAAATACCACCACCAGAAAAAAGCTGGCGGATAGTAGACGGATACGCCGCCGAGTTTGAACCAGGGTGTTCCGAGCTGCGCCTGAAATCCGAGCTGCCAGGCGACATATTGCGTGGCGCCCCAGGTGGTGGCGAGCACGATGAGGGTGACGACGAGAATCTGCTCCCAGAGGATTTTGGTCGCGGACATGGCGGGATCCTTTCTACGATTGTCAGATGCCGAGATCGCGCTTCCGGCCGATCGCCCATTCGATGCCGCCCCCGTCCTTGGCGACACCGGCGACGTGTTGACCGAGCTTGCGTTCGAGGTCGCGGGACCAGGGGACGAGCTGGAAGCCGAGCCCGTCGTCGATCATAGCGAAGCGGCCAGAGGAGAGCGTTAGGCGCTGGCGCACGGTGCCGGCGACGTACTCGCCGGCCTGTATCTTCACATGCGGCAAGCCGGTCTCGGTCGCGAGCTTCTCGCCGACGGCATCGAGTTCGCGCCGACGCAGCGTCGTGAGAAGATCGCGCTGCATGACGATGCGCTGGCCGTCGCGGCGCGCCAGTCCCTGATCGGCGAGATGATCGGCCCGCGCATGGATGGCGTCGCGTACCTCCTGCCCGAAGCCTGATTGTGCGAGTGGCATCGCCTCGCGCTCGACAAGGCGATGATCGAGCCAGGTCGCGCCGGGCGCCGTGACCTGCGCCTGAAGATCGAGATCGGAGCGCGTCGCGAGCATGAGGGTCGGACGTTCATCCTCGGGGCCACCGAAGCGGCGAACCTCGACGATGCCGCCATTGGCCGGAGCGCGTTCAAGGGCGTCGATGTTGCGAAAGCGGACATGATGCGCGCGCCCGTCGACGCCATCGATGACGGCATAGGCTTCACCGCGCAGCTCGTCATGCAGCCCGCGATCGACCAGACGACCGATGATCGGAGCTTCGACTGCGTCGCCGTCGATCACGAAATCGGAAAAGCCGCGATCCTGGTCGCGCCCGGCGAAGGCGCGGTGCATGGTCTTGATGATGTCGCCGCGGATAGCGAGATCGCGCAGCGTGCGTTCGGCTCCAAGTCCGACCGTCCACTGGCCGGGCTCACCCTCGAACGCGAGATCCATCTTCTCGAGATGCTGGAGGCGGCCGACCATGAGGCGGCGCAGTTCGGGATCTGAAGCGCTCTGCCGCTCATGGCGCAGATCGATGAAGCCGGTTTCGTCGGCGGCGCGTTGAATCTCGCCATCGATGCGGGTCCAGCGCTCAGTGGTGATTTCCTTTTCCAGTGCGTTGCGGATTTCGTGTTCGGGCTTCGGGCCGAGTTCGATGTCGACCAGGTCCATGGCGCGGGAGCGCAGGCCCCGGCTGATATAGTCGCGCGAGATGACGAGATCGGCGCCGGTCTCGTCGACGCCGCGCACCAGAAGATGGACATGGGGATTGTCGGTGTTCCAGTGATCGACGGCGATCCAGTCGAGGCGCGTGGCGAGATCGGCTTCCATCTGCCGGGCGAGGTCGCGGGTGAACGCTTTGAGGTCGGTCATCTCGGCCGCGTCCTCGGGCGAGACGATGAACCGGAAATGATGCCGGTCGTCCTTGCACCTCTCGGCGAAGGCGAGGTCATCGGCGCGATCGGTTCCGGCGTCGAACATGACGCCTTTCTCTCCGTCGCGGCTCACGCCCTCGCGCTTGAGGTAGCCGACATGGCTGGTCAGCGGCGCCGAGCGATACGCCTTGCCCTGATGGCGGGCGATGCGCGCCTTGACGACGACGCGGCGCTGCGGGGAGAAGATACGGGAGCGGCCGAAGACGTTGCGGCCACGCCCGAAGGTCGAGTGGCCGAGGCGCCGGCCAGCTTTGCCCGCCAGCGCTCCACTGGGCATATGGCCGGCGCGCTGCGCGGCGGCGAGCACCTGATTGACGTAGCTCTTTGTCCTCGGCGCGCGCGTCGAACGGATGCGGCCCGGCTTGATGCGGAAGTCGCTGTCGCGCTCGCTCATGTCGGCGCTCCGATCAGCGCGCAAATCGCCCCGTGCATATCGAAGCGTTGAAAACGCTCGCAAAATCCGGGCAGCATGCCCGCGACCGACCGCCATGCCCACGGAAACACAAGCCATACCAATGGCTTGTGTTGATCCGGGCATGGGCTTTTACCTTGCCCTCTTTCGGTCGTTTTGCCTGCCTCCACCCTCCCTGCACGCCATGACACGCGGGAACCCGAGACCATGCGACAGATGCCGGACAGGCTCATGGCGTGGTCCTGTCGCCCGAACGCGCGACGAACAGGCCATCAGAACGAGGAGCGACAGCGGAGAGATCGCGCGCAAAGGCTGCATTCGGCGCGGCGGCGGATGATCGCCCGGCCGGCACAGGATCGACGGCCGATCTGCGATCCGGCTGCGCGATGAACAGCGGCGAGCGGGTCCAGGCGAGCGGATCGGCAGCCGCCATCATTGTCCCGCCGGAGCCGATGGCCGACGCGACAGTGGCGACATAGGCGCGGGTTTCCGCCGGTAGCGGACGGCCGCTCAACGCCTCGTCGTAGCGACCGGGACCGGCATTATAGGCCGCGATCCAGCCCGGCGATCCATAGCGGTCGAGCAGCTCGCGGATATAGCCGCTACTCGCGATGATATTGTCACGCACGTTATAGGGATCGGCGCCGAGACGATGGCGAGCGCGTAGCTCCGCCCATGTCGCAGGCATGATCTGCATCAGCCCCATCGCGCCCTTCGACGAGATGGCGCGCGGATCGCCAGCGCTTTCCGTGCGCATGACGGCGCGAATCCAAACGGCCGGCAAGCGGAAGCGCGTCGCGGCCTCAGTGATATGGGTGGCATAGGGATCGCTGGCCAAGGCCGATGTGACGGCTAAGCTCTGCGCCATCGTGATCGCCGGCATGACGTTCGCGACGGCAAGGCCGGAAAGGAGAAGAAGAGCCATGCGCCGGGCTGCGCGATGCAGCCCGGACACATTCAGATGGCTCCTCAGTGAACGGCGAGCAGGCATCGCTCAATCCTTCTCGCCGCGATCGCGTTGACGCGACCAGTGCAACGACCATGTGTTGCCGGCATCGTCGTCACGGAACAGGTTGGCGCGGATCGGCTGCGCCAACCCCGGATCGTCGATCACCAGCGCGATATATTCGCCGGCCTTCTCGCCGGTGCGGTTCCAGCCCGCGCCGATCTCCGGGCCGATGTCCCGGGCGCCTGGATCGTGGTCATGGACGCGGTAGTCCGGCGCATTCTCCGCATCCGACGGATCGGCCGGAACGATGACGATGTCGTGGAAAAGCGTGAATGTTTCGATGCGCCCGACGATACGGGATTCCTCGCGCGTGAACTGTCCGATTTGCGGCATGATGGTCTCCATGCGGTGGTGTTAGGAAAGCCATCGGCGAGCACCGCTCCCGCCGAAGGAAAGGCGGTCAGCGCGTCGGGGCGCGCCATTGAAAGCGACCGTCGCCGTCCTCGTCGGTCCACAGCGGGACGGCGCGGCCGATGATCTGGTCGGTGGAGGTCAGGCCGAAATAGCGGCCGTCGAGACTGTCGTTGACCTGCCAGTTCATGAGAAAGACTTCGCCGGTCGCGATGCGGCGGCAGCCCTGCCAGACTGGAAGATCGCGGCCAGCGCGATCGCGGTCGCGCGCCACGCCGACATTGACGCCATCGACGGTAATGGCGAGGTTCGAGCGGCAAACCGTCTGCCCTGACACGGCGAGGATACGCTTCAGCAGCGGCACGCCCTTCGGCAGATAGCCGCGTTCGGCGAGGAAGGTGGCGAGTGGTTCCGGTGCATCGACGGCGACCAGATCGGTAACTTCGAACGGTCCCTCGAAGGCGATCGAGTAGAAGCCGATCGGCGCGCTGGCCGATGCGTTCCAGATCAGCTTGATCGGCATCGGCGTGAGGCCGGGATAGCCGACGCCCATGGCCGCGAGCGCCGTCGTGAATATCAAGCCAAAGCGCGTCATGGCTCGACCTTTCGGCGCAGCAGGTAGGCGCGATGCTGGTCTGGCGTGTAGGCGCGAGGTTCCTGGCCGGCGGTCATTCGGTTGTGAACATGCCGCCAGTGGTCGGGCGAGACCGCTGCGGGATCGATGCCGAGACGCTCGATCGCGTCGATCGCCTGCAGCACGCGCTCGACTTGTCGCCAGCCTTCGAGCTTGAGCAGGATGTCGCCGCCGGGACGAACGAAGGGCAGCGTCTGGAACGGCTCGCCGCGGCGCACCGCGCGCACGATGTCGATGCGCGAGATGATCGTGCCGTACTCGCCCGCCGCCCAGCGGACGAAGGCGAAGATGCTGTTCGGCGCGAAGCCGACGATACTGCGGCGACGGTCGAGGATCTGTTCGTAATTCTTGCGGCCGAACCTGATCCAGTGCTCGATCTTCTGTTTCTGGAAGGTCAGTTCGACCAATGTCGTGAACGGCGCAGGCCCGTCCGGCAGCGGACGGCTATGCGCGCGATGGACCGCTCTGCCGGTCATGGCTGGTCTCCCGCGATGGGTGGAAATTCGCGCGCGAGCAGTTCGCGCAGCATGTCCGCAACGGTGATCCCGCGCCGAAAGGCCGCGACCTTGATGCGACCGCGCAGCTCAGGCGTGATGTCGATGGTCAGGCGGGCGGTGAACGCATTGTCGGCAGCAATGCCGGTCGGTTGCGGCTCAGTCGCTCTGATCCATTTTTCGGGATTGCCCGGCCGGGACACAAACCGGCGTTTGTCGGCGCGCTCCGTCATGCCGCGCCTCCACCATGGAACGGCAGCAGGGCTGCGATGCGCGCGCGGGCGCGCTCAGCCATGACGGCATCGATCTCGCAGCCGAGATAACGACGGCCGCTGAGCCGGCAGGCTTCACCGGCCGCGCCGGAACCGGCGAACCAATCGTCGACCAGGCCGCCTGCGGGGCAGCTCGTGCGGATCAGAATTTCGAGAAGCGCTGACGGTTTCTCGGTCGGATGGATCGCGCGACCATGACAATTGCGCACGTAGATGACGGAGCGCATGAGCCTTGGCCCGCCGTCATAACTGAGATAGTGGCCGGCATCGATCTGGCCGGTATGCGGCGGACGTTGCTTGCGTCGCGCGGTGCGCGCCGTCGCATCGGGCGTCGTCTGCACATCATTGTAGATGTCGCGCCACGGCGTCTCAGTTGGATAGAACTGGACGGCCAACTCATGCACGCGCTTGAAGCGATCGGCATGGAAGCTGGAGCCGTTCTGTTTCTCCCAGACGATTTCCTGGGCGATGCGCAAGCCGGCGTCGGCGAAGCGGTTGGCGGTCGCCATGAAGCATCGCAGCGAGCCAAACACCCACAACGTGCCGGTCGGGTGCAGCGCCTCGCGAGCGCGCGTGATCCAGCCTTCGACCCGCCGGTCCCAGGCGAGCGACGTGTCGCCATAAGGGGGATCGGCGAGGATCAGATCGAACGGGCCGTGCGCCGGCATGAGGTGGCGGCAATCGCCGGTGAGGATCGTCATGGTGCGATCCTCCCGATGCGAAGTTGCTCGATCTCGCTGGCGAGCGCGGCGATCTCGCGCGCGGCGGGACCGTCGTCATCGATCTCGAAGGCGAGCCGGCCCGACTGCGCGGCGTCGGCGTAGATGACGCGCTGCCCGATCGCCGTGCGCAGCACCGGCGGATCGTGATCGGCCAGCGTCTCGGCCGTCTCGCGAGCGATGACAGTGCGCGCGCCGCAACGGTTGAGGACAAACCGCGCGGCAAGGCCGGGGCGATAAATGCGAGCTTCGTTCAGAAGCGCGAGCATCTCCGCCGAGGCCCAACCGTCGAGCGGAGACGGCTGCACCGGGATCAGCACGAGATCGGCTGCGAGCAGCGCCGAACGCATGAGGCCGGCGACACGCGGCGGACCGTCGATCACGACATGATCGACGTCGCGCGCCAACTCGGGCGCCTCACGATGAAGGGTGTCGCGCGCCAGGCCCACGACACCGAACAGACGCGGCGAGCGTTCACGGGCGCGTTGTTGCGACCAGTCGAGAGCCGAGCCCTGCGGGTCCGCGTCGATCAGCGTGACCCGCTTCCCCTTGCCGGCCCATTCGCCTGCGAGATGCAGCGCGAGTGTCGTCTTGCCGACACCACCTTTTTGATTGAGGAGCGCCACGATCATGGCGCGCCTCCGACCGTGAACCGGCAGAGCCAGTTCACGATTAAAGGAAAACGAGTCTCCGATTTAAGGAGCAAAACAGCGGCGGATTGCCAGCCGTTTCCAGCCTTTGCGCCATCGTTGCGGAGGTTATCCGCAGGCGTGCAAAAGTGCGGGGGCGTTAGAAAGATTCCGAAGGAATCTAGGTTAGAGAAGTTACGGCCGTCGCAAGCCTTTGAATCTCGGCGATGAATCGTCGATTCCGGTCCCCGATAGCACGAGGATCGGGTCCCTGATGGCACGATAGGGGCGGTCCCCGATAGCACGAGTGAATTCACAGCTTGTCCCCAAAGCGCGTTGACGGCTTCCGTCGCGGGCGCGGCGGGGTGAAAAAGGTTGGATCGGTTGCGACGAAGGTGAGCAGTTCGGGACCACCCACCTGCTGTGTGATGGCGAGCCGGTAGCCAGGCAGGGGCTGGCGGCGGATGATGTCGCGCAGGTCGTAGGCGAAATGCTTCAGCGGCGAGAGGCTGCCGGATTTCCGGTGCAGGTGGGCGAAGTCGAAGCTCCAGCCGAAGGACTGGCGGCCGCCGTGTTTACGCACGACGCGGTAGAGCCAGCGTTCGAGCCCGCCGGTCAGATCGAAATAGGCGCGGTCGATGGTGAGAACGAGCGCGTCATCGAGAACGGCGCGATAGAACCAGTCCGGCAGGATCAGCTCGACGCCGACAGGGCGACCGTCGCGATCGGTTCGCTCCTGCCACTCGTTGATCCACGAGAAGCGATGCCGACGGCCTTCCGCCGGTTGGCGGATCGAGGTCGCGACGGTGGTGGATTGGAGCCGGTCGAGCGCGGCCTTCAGGCGCTGGTAATCGCGCAGCGATACACCGCGGCCGACGAAGGTGAGAATCTCATAGGGCGTCGTCGCCATGAGCCGGGAAGTGCGCAAGCCCGCGTCGCGCGCCTCAACGATCTGGCTCGCGGCCCAGATCAGGATGTCGGCATCCCAGATGGTCGCCATGCCGTGATCGGGCACGGCCTCGACACGGATGGTCACATCGCCTGCCTTGAAATCGATGGGTGCGATGCGTTTCGACTTGGCGAGGGAGAAGAACGGATAGGCCATGAGATCCTGCGCGTCTCGTGGCGCGAAGTCGCCGGGGAGCGCCCGGAACAGATCGAGCTGTCCGCGCTCCGAAGGGGACTGGTGTCGCACCGCCATTGAGGAAGCCGGGCGCGGTCAGCGTGCGTATCGTCCTGCGCGCGCCGGCGACGTCGGCGACTGGCGCTTGGCGGGAAGAACCGATCCGCGGGGATCGGAGGTCGAGGTGACGGCGCCGCGATCGGCCCAGGCTTCGAGATCGTCGATGGCATAGACGACGCGGCCGCCGAGCTTTCGGTAGGCCGGGCCGGTTCCGTAGGTCCGGTGCTTTTCCAGTGTCCGGGCGGACAGGCCGAGGAATTCGGCGGCTTCCTTGGTGCGCAGAAAGCGCGGCGGGAGAACGGCGAGTTCGGGTCGCATGGATCGGCCTTTCGTGGTGTTCACGTGAGCCGCTGGAAATCAGCGGCGGGCGAAGACCACGATGGCGAAGCGAAACAGGTGAGATGGAGTGGGATTTTAGGGGGACCTGAAATCCCACATCACGTCCGCCGAGTCCCCCGGGGCGGGTGGACAGCAAAGACGTGTTCGCGGCGGATGGGAGGAATTTTGTGAGAAGCGTTTCGCTGTCGGCCTTGTACGTCAGCGGTTCGCGAGAAGCGGGCAACGCATCCGCAGGAGTCCTACGATCATGCAACGGCGACGTTGTGACTTCATTGTTGATCGTTTTCGGTTCGCCTGGTTCGCGAACCCTGGGATCGCCGGTGGCGCAGCAGCGTTCGATAGCCTCCAGCAGCCATCGCGTGGGCATCGCGAAGCAAAGCCATGACGGTATGGCGAACCGAGGATATCTGCCAGTCATCCCGCTTCATCCGCGGAAGACGGAAGATGATCCGGGCGATCTCCTGTTGGGTGGCGCCATCCCGGAACCCGTCGAACGCTTGCAGCATATGGCGCATCCGTCTGCGTTTCTGCCGCGTGAGGCGCGTGTCCGGCGGCACAGCGCGGCCGTAGAGCGATGCAAGAAGGCGGTAAATGGACTCTACCCGATCAAATCCTTCCAGACCGATCGGAACCATGGCAACCAAAGGAACCGCAGGCGAATGGCCGGCGGGCAGGATGAGCTGGAGGTGCTGATTCTTGCTCAGCTCGTAGAGGAGGAGCGTTTCGCCACCCTGTTCGATCGATTGAGCGATATCGAATGCGGCTCGTACATCGCGATCCAAAGAGAAGATCGGAGGAGCCGCCGCCAGCACGACTGTGCTGGTGTCGGCATGCGGAAGCCAGAACACCTGCGCCTTGGGAGGAGCTTGCTGCGGATCAAGCGGGAAATCGCAGTCCCCAACGCTGCCGAATCCTGTCGGTCAGCGATTGAGGATTTTCCTTGTTGCGCGAGTACGCATCGAAATCATGATCATACGTTTCGTTGCGACGGAGCCATTCCCAAGCGATGTCAGAGGCAGCAAGCCCGTCAACGTGGAGGTAGAGCGCCGAGGAGCGCCATCCTGAAGCGTCCGGTACCATGGTCAGTCCTTCCTCCGTCAATTTGCGGAGGAGCCAGCATTCCCGGAACGATTGTGATGCTGAAGCCGCGAAGTTTGGCGGGGGCGATGCCGCAGCGGCATCGCGTGGATCAGTGACACTGACTTTCGCGCACCAACTCGCGATAACCGTGCTCGGTCATCCAACGGGCACGCGCAAGGTGAGTGTCGTGGATCCGACGACAGCGATGCGGATTGCTTTGTGGATCGAGGCCGAACAGGATTTGAACGGCTTCCTGCCAATCGGCGCCGTCACGCGCCGCATCGAGTAGCCGCAAATAGAGAACCATATGCTCGCGGTCATAGCTGGTGAGCCGCCGACTTATCGGCGGCTCATCCAGGAACGCGAATGTCGATGGTTCCGTCATCGCCGGACATTGGCATGGTTACGATATTTTAACCATCGCCCGGTGCGTGCATCTTGGAATGATGGTGCATGGCCCGATGGCGCGGAACGACTATCGATGGGCCTGGCGGTTAGACGTGTCATGATGCAGCAGAACCCCTTGCCCTTTGTCGGTGGAGAGCAGAACGATCCCTGCCGCTTCAAAGGCCCTGCGCACCTGATCGCGCGTCGTTTCGTAAACCTCGAGGTCGCTTTCGGATTCGAGGCGTTTCAACGCGGTCAGCGATATGCGGGCCTTGTCAGCGAGCGTCTCCTGCGTCCAACCCAGCAACGCGCGAGCGGCCCGCGATTGTCGGGGAGTGATCATGCATGATCACCTCCCACCGACGCGAACGCACTTGCCAGAACTACGACTATAATAGTCGTTCTTGTCGCCTCGATCCAGCCGAAAGTCGCTTCACCGCGCTGCGGTGGGCCCAATCGACCGACGACTGGTTCGGTCGTGCCTTTTGCCGAAGGCGGGGCCGAAGCCCCATCCGGCTCAGGCGAACGGATCGATCTCGCCGACGATGGTGTCGGCATCCCCATCATATTCGGCGGCGGGCATGACGCTCATGGTGCCGTCGCCGGCGCGGTAGATGATGATCGTGACCATCAGGGTGGCGGCCAGGCTGAAGGCGAAGGCGTGGGCATCTGCGAGGGACATTTTCCGGCTCCTGTCTGGAGGCGGGGACCATCCCCGCTCGACAGGCGCCCGAGGTGTTTCGGTCGCGGCCGGGGTCATCAGAGAGGCAAAGCCGACCTGACCGCACGCTTCGCGTAGCGGACCCCATGAGGGTTGACCCCACGAGGCCGGGATTGAAACCAGGGTCAGCCTCAAAGAGCGGAGATGGTGCTCGCTGACCGGAGCGGAAATCCTCGCGTTGCTCACTGCCATAGCCCTGCCGCCACCCTGATGGTTGCGATACGGTCGAGATGGAGCGCCGCTGCATGTCCGCAGCCGAAATGGTGGGAATGGAGTCGGGCGCGGTTTTTCGCCTGAGCCGGATGGGACTTCGGCGCCCATGGCCAGAAAGGGAAGCGCGTGGCAGCCGCGATCCGACGCGAACATGGAAAAGCCCGGCGGCTTTCGCCGCCGGGCTTTCCGGTATCCCGCCCGTTAGAACGGGATCTCGTCGTCATCGACGGTATTGCCGTCGTCGTTCTGGGTCTGCTTCGCCCGGCTCAGGAAGTCCACCGTCTCGGCGATGATCTCGCAGCCGTAGCGATCAACGCCCTGCTGGTCGGTCCATTTCGTGTAGTGGATGCGGCCGCGCACCAGAACCTTCATCCCCTTTTCGCAATGTTGCTGGATCGTCTTGCCGAGGCCGTTGAAGGCGGTGATACGATGCCATTCGGTGTCCTGGACCCGGTAGCCGTTCACGTCCCGGATGACCCTGCCTTCCGAGTAGCGGGGACGCGAGGTGGCGAGTGTGAAGTGGGTGATGTCGGTGCCGCCGTTGGTGGTGCGGGTTTCAGGGGCCTGACCGATGTTGCCGGCGAGAATGACGATGTTCTGCATGGTAAGTCTCCGTTGCTTCCCGGAGGGACCATTCCCTCCGACGAGACCCGGCCAAGGCCGTCGGGAGACTCCTGCACTGGCGCTTTCGGCGCCAGCTTGACCCCTAAGGCCCGAAGTGGTGCGGGCAGGCGCGTAGCGCCAACACGGTTCGGAGCCGCGGGGGTTGCTGGTGGAAACAGAACGGACTTAGGGGATCAGTCAGTCGGAGGAATTGGCGCCTCTCGAAAGCCGGGAGACGACACGCAGCCAAACCATCGGCCTTGCTGGCAAAGGCGCCCGATCAGGCCCATCCGCCACGCGGACACACCATTCAGAACCCTCTTAGCCTCCTCATGCGTCGTTGCAGGAAAGGCAGGTTGGGACGAGATCGGTAAAGCTATCGGGTTTCGGGCGCATGGCGCTGCCCCACCGTATCAGCGCGAAGAGGAGATGCATGCGGATCTGCATGGGGCGGGATGAAGGTGTTCACGACTATCTCCGCACTAATATAGGACAGGCCACCCCGGGGGGCGGTGATCGCTACGGCTGCGGGATTCGCTGTCAGACGACGCTTTTCGAAACGGGCGATGCGGATCGAACGTGCGGGCGAACGCGTCCCTGACACGGTCGTTCTTGTTCTGAACGGGATATCGGAAGCCAGCGGCGAAAGCCTTCGGGGTGTCTCGTGGGAGCGCAGGATCGCGGCCGTTGCCTCAGCGCGTAAGGACGGCCGTTCCGACCGCGTAGAGATTAATCATCGCCGCGATGCCGATGAATAGACCGCCAGCGCCGCACAGCAGATTGAGGACGAGACCTCCGTCGATCATGTGCTTGGCGATGCCGTGGACAACCGTGGTGCCGGCGATCACGGCGGGAATGGCGAAGATCGCCAGCGCGACAAGACGCAGAGCCGGATTTTTCGCGAAACCGACGACGGCGATGACCAACGCGATCGAGCCGAGCGCGGCGCTGATGGCGGCAAGGCCGGAGATGAGAGAACTTGCATCCGCCGCATAGGCATATTGAAACGCGGTCAAACCGGCCGCGAAGGGCAAGGCGTAGATCGCGAGGTTATAGGCGAGCACGCAAAACGCGATCGTCAGGGAGATGGCGAGCAGAATCAGCGTCATGAAAGCCTCCGTGCAAACGGTTGAGGATCACGACAGGCTGCCGGGAGATACGCTCCGCCTGCGACTATGCTGCTTCGCCGGTTCTGCAAGAATGCTGATGTATTCTGAACGAGAGCGTTTTTCTCGTAAAGACAATTATTGCTGCCGCGAGGCGGCGGCGCGTTATGCGCCGCCATCGAACTTCATGACGGGGATACCGAGTTTCCGGGCCTTGTCGGCGAGGTTTTCCTGAATCCCGGTGCCGGGGAAGACGAGGACGCCGACCGGCAGAACATCGAGCATCGCGTCGTTGCGCTTGAACGGGGCGGCCTTGCCGTGTTTGGTCCAGTCAGGCCTGAAGGCGATCTGTGGCACCTTGCGGTTGTCGGCCCATTTGGCGGCAATGAGTTCGGCGCCCTTCGGGCTTCCACCGTGCAGCAGCACCATGCCCGGATGCTTGGCGTGGACCTGATCGAGCCTGGCCCAGATCAGGCGGTGATCGTTGAAATCGAGACCGCCGGTGAAGGCAACCTTCGGGCCGGGAGGCAGGAGCACCTCGGCCTCGGTGCGACGCTTCGCGGCGAGGAAATCGCGGCTGTCGATCATCGCGGCGGTGAGGTTGCGATGGTTGACCATCGAGCCGGTGCGCGGCCGCCAGATCGAGTGGGTGTTGCGCTCGAAGTGCTCGGCGGCCTGGTCGCGCATCAGTTCGAAGGCGTTGCGCCGTTCGAGAAGGGTCTGGCCCTGTGCCGTCAGGCGTTCGAGTTCGACAGACTTGACCTCCGAGCCATCCTGTTCGCGCTGGAGGCGCCGCTGGGCGATCTCGTTGTCGTCGAGTTCGCGTTCGATCCGGTCGGTGGCGCGATGGAAGAGGTTGACCGTGCCCCAGAGCAATTCTTCCAGATCTGGTTCGAGGCGGGTGTCGGAGAGCGCCACCACGAGGGCGTCGAAGATGTCGGCGATGCTGCCGGCGATGACGCGGCCTTCCGGAAGCGGTCGCGGGTCGGGTTCGTCTTCGAAGGGACGGTAGCCGTAGAGCTGGAGTTCCTGAAGCAGGTGATCGGTCGGAGAGGAATCGTGGTGCGGCTCGTATGCGGTGTCGTGTCCATCGGTCATGGCGACTTTCCTTCGCGGTGTGGCCGCGCCCATCGCGGCCTTCATGGCGACGAAGGCGACGGGCGGGCCGGACCTGCACCCGCAGCAAAGCGAAGGGCCGGAACACTGTGGAGGATGCTGGAGGCCGGCGATTTTGCCTCGCGATGCAAAGCGCCCCACGGGGGCGCGGCGGAAAATCGTCGGCCGCAGGCATTGCCTGTCCGGCCCGGCTGACGCCCGATCGCCCTCTCAGAAGGCCGTGGGTGTGGCCTCTCGACCCCGGAGGTCTCGCGCCATGATCGCAGCCTGTCACGCACCGCCCTGCCGCACCTTCCCTTGCCAGTCGATCAGACCGCCAGGGACATGAAGCGGGCGACGTCCTCCGAGGCGACCTGTAGACGCAGATGGGCCGCAAGGGCGTCGAAGCCGAGCAGCCGGAGATCCTCGTTGAAGTCCCCGAGCCGTGGCGTGAGCACGACCGCCTCGATCCCGACGGCGCTGGCGCGCTCGATCAGCACGGTCATCGCCCTGTCACCGGCCGGATCGTTGTCGCGCGCGACGTAGAGCCGCCGCAGCGTCCGCGGGAACAGAATGGCCGAGAGGTGCGCGGCCGAGAGCGCCGCCATCGACGGCATCTGCGTCAGGACCGATCGGACAGACAATGTCGTCTCGATGCCTTCGCCGGCCGCCATTACCTCGCCGCCCACGCCGAAGCGCACGGCCTGCCCGAGGAGATCGCCCATCGCACGCCGCGGCGTCTCGATCGGGGCACGGCCGAGATTGGCCTCGCTGAATCCGCCGGGGTCGAGCCAGGTGCGATGCGCGCCGGTCAACTTGCCGGAAAGGTCGGTGACGGCAGCGATCATCGCGGGCCAGGTCTCGGTCGGGCTATGCTCGTCCGGCCGATAGTAGCAGCGCGGATGGAAGCGAAGCGCGCCGGTTTCGTGCAAAGTCGTAATGCCGCGTTTGCGCAAAACCGCTTCGACGAGGGTTCCGCCGATCGGCTGCGACATGGCAAAGAGCCGCCGCGCCGCTTCGGGTGAGCCGGCGCTGATGGACTGTCTGCCGGCCAGCATCCTGGTCCTTTCCGGTTCAGGATGCGGGAGCGCGAGGAATCGGCGCGCTTCCTTGGCCACATCCTTGAAGTCGACAAGGCCACAACTTTCGCGAATCACGTCGAGCAGATCGCCATGCTCGCCCGACGCCGCGGCATCGGTCCATTTGCCGGCCGGACCTTTCGGCGAATCCTTCAACCGCACGAACATCGAGCGGCCCGGCGTGTTGCGCACATCCCCGACCTGCCAGTAATTGCCCTGACGGCGTCCGGCAGACAGATAGTGACGGCACACCGCCTCGGCCTGCCGGCCAAGACGGTGTGCAAGTTCTGCGGCATTGTGACGGGGCATCAAGCCGCCTCGCGCTCGCCGATGCGCTCGACCGGCCAGCGGCCCAGCACGCGCTCGAGCACCGCCGGGCCGGATGTGTCGGTCGGCACGAACATACGCAGCTTCCACGCGATGATTTCGTGGAAGAGGCCAAAGGCCGAGAGCCGTTCGCGCATCGTGTCGGTGAAGCCGGACAGCTCGATGCGGTTGGCGCCCATGACACGGCAGCGGCGAAGCTGGAGGCCCTCGGCGAGATCGAGGATCGTGCGACCCTCCATCAGCGCCATGAACGCGGCGTCCGGCGTCAGCGAGGAGGCGCCGGTCGTAGTCGCGTTCGCCGCCCAGGCCGGCGAGACCTTGCGGCCGACGATCCGCTCACCCTCATCGGTCTGAAGCCGATAGACGCGAGTGGATTCGTTCGGCAGCCGCTTCCAGATCGGCAGTAGCAGGCCGGTGACGACATGGATCGTGCTGTCGGCAAATTCCGGCACCTCGGCGACCTCCGTGGTCCAGGCTGCGGCGAAGGCATTCCGATCGGCGTCGAGCCAATGGGTCTCACCCATCATCTTCACCGGAACATTATGCGCCTCCATCGGCCGGATCAGCTGGACGCGCCGCTCGATCTCGCCGTCGTCGAGCATGATGCTCGTCGTCGGAATCTGCACGGCAGCGCGTCCCGACCGCTCGTTGACGAGCAGCTTCGCTTGGCGGTCATCGAGATGGCCGAGCGCATCATCGAGCGTCACCGGACGATTGCGCTCGCGCTGCGTGATTGTGAGCAGCCGGGTTTCCGCGCCGGTGCCTGGATGGGTGTAGATGATCTGGCGATCGGTGACGGTGAAGCGTTCCGCTGTCAGCGTCTCCAACCCGACATCATAGGCGCCGCTGGCGATGGCGCCCTCGATCTTCGCGTTCAGCAGTTGCTCGAACGCAGTGAACAGGATGCCTTGAAGCTCGATGGTGAGCGCGAGCAGCCGATTGAGGAAGGTGATGATCGGCGGCAGCTCATCCTTGATGCCGGTCGAATCCATCAGCTTCAGGCCAGTGGCGGACTCAAAGCGGTCGAGCGAACAGCCCTCGACCTTGCCGCGCACCAGGAGGAGATAGAGCTGGCGCAGCGCATCGCGGGCATAGGCGCTTTCCAGATTGTCCTCCGGCCGGAACAGGCCCTGGCCGCCGGTCTGGCGCTGGCCGCGCGTGATCGCGCCCAGCGTGTCGAGGCGACGGGCGATGGTCGAGAGGAAGCGCTTCTCGGCCTTCACGTCGGTCGCGATCGGTCGGAACAGCGGCGGCTGCGCCTGATTGGTGCGGTGCGTCCGGCCGAGCCCCTGAATGGCGGCGTCGGCCTTCCATCCCGGTTCGAGCAGATAGTGGACGCGCAGCCGCGTGTTCCGCGCTGACAGCTCGGCATGATAGCTGCGGCCGGTCCCGCCCGCGTCGGAGAAGATCAGGACACGCTTCGCGTCGTCCATGAACGCCTGCGTCTCCGCGAGATTCGCGGAGGCGGCGCGATTTTCGACGGCGAGACGGTCGCCCTTACGGACGATACGCCGTGAACGGCCCGTCACCTCCGCTACCATATCGGTACCGAAATGCTGGACGATCTGGTCGAGCGCGCCGGGAACAGGTGGCAGACTGGCGAGCTTGGCGATCAACTCGTCGCGGCGCGCGACAGCCTCGCGGCTTTCGACAGGCTGACCATCTCGGGTGACGGGCCGTGATGACAGGTTGCCCTCGCTGTCCGTGAAGGGCTCGTAGAGCTGCACCGGAAAGCTCGTCTCCAAATACGATAAAACGTATTCGCGCGGCGTGATGTCCATGCGAACGTCGTTCCATTCCTCGGTAGGCAGGTCGGCCAGGCGGCGTTCCATCAGCGCCTCGCCGGTCGAGACGATCTGGATGACGGCGGAATGGCCTTCATCGAGATCACGGCTGATCGAGTGGATCAGCGTCGGCGTCTTCATGCTCGTGAGCAGGTGGCCGAAGAAGCGTTGCTTGGCGCTCTCGAAGGCCGAACGCGCGGCGGATTTGGCCTGCCGGTTCAAGGTGCCGGACGCGCCGGTGATGTTGGCCGCCTCCATCGCCGCGTCGAGATTGTTATGGATGATGGCGAACGCGCCGGCATAAGCGTCATAGATGCGCGTTTGCTCCGGCGTCAGCGCATGCTCGACCAGCTCATATTCGACGCCGTCGAAGGAGAGCGAACGGGCGGTGTAGAGACCGAGCGCGCGCAGGTCGCGGGCCAGCACCTCCATCGCCGCGACGCCGCCGGCTTCGATCGCCTCCACGAACTCGGCGCGGGTGCCGAACGGAAAATCCTCGCCGCCCCAGAGTCCGAGCCGCTGGGCGTAGGCGAGATTGTGGACCGTGGTGGCGCCGGTCGCGGAGACATAGACGATGCGGGCGTTCGACAGGGCATGCTGGAGCCGCAGACCCGCGCGTCCCTGTTGCGAGGCAGCGACATCGCCGCGTTCCCCCTTGCCGCCACCGGCATTCTGCATCGCGTGCGCCTCGTCGAAAATAATCGCCCCATCGAAGTCGGAGCCCAACCATTCGACGATTTGTTTGACGCGCGAAAGCTTCTCGCCGCGGTCGTCGAACCGTAGCGTGGCGTAGGTTGTAAATAGGACGCCTTCCGGCAGCGTGATCGGGCGCCCTTGCGGGAAACGCGAGAGCGGTGTGATCAGCAGACGTTCCATGCTCAGCGACGACCAGTCGCGCTGTGCATCCTCGATCAGCTTGTCAGACTTGCTGATCCAAACAGCCTTGCGGCGGCCCTGGAGCCAGTTGTCGAGGATGATGGCGGCGGACTGGCGGCCTTTGCCGACGCCGGTGCCGTCACCGATCATGAAGCCACGCCGAAAGCGCACGACGTTCGCCGCATCTTCACGCGCGGCGCTGACGACATCGAAGGTGGCATCCACCGTCCATGATCCAGCGAGGTAATCGGCATGCGCCTCGCCGGCATAGATCACGGTCTCCAACTGTGCGTCGGACAGCAGATCGTGGACGTTAGCCGGGAGGTGCGGCCGATAGGCCGGCTTCGGCGGTGCGACGCTGGCCATCGCAGCCGATTGCACGAGCTTGGTCGGATGCGCCTGAGATCCGGAAATTCGGATCGCTTGCAATCCGTATTCTTCATAGATGGCGTCGGAGAGACGGCCCGCTTCGCCGGCCTGCCAGTCGAGCGTCTCATAGGCGAGCGGCAAGCCCTCCGGTTCGGCCATGGGTGCGGCCGGGGCGGAGCTGGCGGTGCGATTGAGATAGCCGCGCACGCTGCGAGGCGCGGCCGTGGTGATCACGGGAATGACGACTGACGGATCGACAGGAAGCCGCGCGGACAGTTGCTCGTCAAGCCATCCCATAAGCGTGGCGACGTCCGGCGCGACGCTTGGAGAAGGCGGGAACACGGCCGGATCGTCGGCCGGCAGTTTGTCGATGATGGTCAGACGCGTATTGATGGTCGTGCCATGCTTGGCATAGACCGCGCCGTCGATCGCGGCGGAAAACACGACGCGGCCGCGCTCCTGCAAACGGGCGAAGGCAGAGGCCCAAGCCGGATTGTCGGGCGCGAAGCTCGCGCCGGTGATCGCCACAAGACGGCCGCCGGAAGCGAGGCGCGCGAGCGCCGAGGCGACATGGCGAAACGCGGCGTCTGCAACTCGGCCCTCGACATTCGCCATGACCGAGAACGGCGGATTCATCAGCACGACGCTCGGTACGATCGCGGGATCGAGGTGATCGTCGATCTGGGCCGCGTCGAAGCGGGTGACAGGAATGGCCGGAAAAAGGGAGGAGAGTAGCGCGGCACGCATCTCAGTCAGTTCGTTGAGAACGAGCGTGCCGCCAGCGGTCTCGGCGAGAATGGCGAGGAGGCCAGTGCCGGCGGATGGTTCCAGCACCCGGTCGGCTGGCGTGATGGCGGCGGCATGAGCCGCGGCCAGGCCGAGCGGGATTGGCGTTGAGAACTGCTGGAAGCTCTGGCTTTCGGAAGAACGCCGCGTATGCGTCGGCAGAAGGCTGGCGATCTTCGTCAGCGGGACAAGCCGTGCAGCCGGAGAACCGGATTTGCGGAAAAGCGCCTTTCCGTATTTGCGCAGGAACAGGACGGTCGCCGCCTCGCAGGCGTCATATGCCGTCTTCCAGTCCCAGGCGCCGCTTGTGTCGGACGCGCCGAATGCGTTTTCCATCGCCGCGCGCAAGGTCGCGGCGTCAACACGCTCGCCGCGTTCGAGATGAGGCAATAGCAGGCCCGCCGCCGCGAAGATTGCTGCGGACGACTCCTGACCGGAGGCAAGCGGAAGGTTTCCGGCAGCAGGCGCCGCCGATACGGACATCATGTTCATGGGAAAAGCCTTGAGGAGAGCAGGACAGGATCGAGCCGCGCAGCGCTCTCTCTCGACCGCAGCGGCTCAAACTCGTCCCGGCCTCACTCTGCCTCTCACTCGGGCTGGCCGTGGCCACATGAAAAAAAGCGCCCCGGCCAGATGGCGGGGCGCTTCAACGGATCAGGTCAAGAAAGGGTCAGCGATCAGGATGGACGAAACCATCCGCATTATCGGGATCGGGCGGCAGATAAGCATCGTAGGGATTGCCGTCGGCGAGATGGCCGAAGGGCGTGAAGACGTAGTCGCCGTTGTCACGCCCCACGGCGCAGATGACGTAGCGGGGATTGCCCGTCCGCGCGTCGAGGCATTCCATCAGCGCGAGATTGCCGTCCGCTGCCGCGCGCAGCAGTGTCTGGAAATTGGTGCTGGCGTGCGCGGGAATGCTCATATCCGCTCTCCATTGCTGGAGAGCGTTTCGGCGAGCCAACCATCGGTGTAGGTCGACGCGATCGTCTCGCCCGTCGCGAGGTCGAGGACGTGCGCGCCCCCGCCGAACCCATCGAGCCGTGGGCGCGAACAGGTGTTGGCGTATTGGAAGCCCCAACGGCCCGTCAGCCCGAATTCGGCGGCGCAGATCTTCACGAACTGGATCAGCCGCTCGGGATCGCCAGTGGCGTCATCGCGCATCCAGAGTTGGCTGCCGCCATGTTCGGGCTGGATCGACAGAAGGAAGCCTTCTGAAGGCGGCTCCTCCGATACGCCGTCCTCCGACAGGCTGTTGTAGAGGTCGAGCGCGCGGGCTGCATTGTCGGGCGTGCCGACATCGAGCAGACACGAGAAATGTGTGAAATAATCGGCCATGACAAGCTCCTGGAACGAAAACGCCCGGCACGATGGCCGGGCTGATTTGGGTGAATGGCGGTGATCAGGCCGCCGTCGGATCGAGGGCGGCTTGCGGTGGAGGGCTTGGGTCGGGCTCAGGCGGCGCCGCGAAGGGATCGACCAGCTTGTGAATGGGCTGGGCGCGACCCATCCAGGGCTGAGGCCGGATGCAGCGTACCCAATCGGCAAAGCTCGGGATGAAGCCGAGATCCTCCAGCACATGCTGCTCGCCGATCAGCCGGACCGGCACGACGCGACCGGTCGAGATGGTGATGGCAGCGCCGAAGGTCCGCTCCAGCTCGAATATGCCCTGCGCATGGTGGCGCAGCGCGCGGTGCCGGAAGTCCGCCGTGATTTCCTTCGACTCGTCGAACCATTGGTGCAGCGGCAGATAGTCTTCCGCTGTGCCACCCCATTTGCGCGCCGAGGACAGCGCGTGGTGATAGCAATGCCCCATCGCGGCCTCCTCAAAAGCTGTGCGTGTAGTTTTCGGACGCAGTGTAACGCTCGTTGTAGTCGAGCGTGATCGAGTAGTCCGCGACGTCGAAGATGATAGCGCCATAGGCGCCGTCGTTGTTCTCCCAGCCGCCGTGCGTACGTTCGAGAGCGTCATAGGTCAGGCTTTCGACGGCAGTGGCGACGGTGACGGAAGATCGCTCCGGCTCAGGCTGGCCCCAGACCGTTGTTGCAAACTCGATCATGGCGTTGGGCATGGTGATGTCGTCGTCGCCGGCCTTGGCCTGGACATCCTCGATCTGGCCGGAATCGCCATAGCCATCGAACGTGATGACGATCTTTGTGACGCCCGCGCGTTCCAAGGCGCTGAACAATGTCACCTTGTTGGTCTGGAAAATCTCTACCTCAAGTTGGATTCGCAAGGCGGACAGCATTTCCCACTCCGAGAGCGGCGGGATGGGTTTTGCATCGGTATCGGAAGTTTCGGACATGACGGCCTCCTGACACGAAAGCGCCCGGCGCGTTGGCCGGGCTGAGGAACGGATTGGGAAGGACAGCGCGAGACGACTGAAGCCGCCCCGCGCCGATGCGCTATTCGGCGGCGACAACGTGCAGAACTTCGTCCTCGTCGTCGGAGGGTTCGTCATCGTCGGCGAGGAAGGCTGGCAGCGCCTCGTCGCCTTCGCCGTTCGTCGCCGGCTCGTCCTGCTCGACCAGGCGCAGCGGTTCGGGCAGCCAGCCGCTATCGGCGAGCAGACGTTCGGCCTCCTTCGCCATGTCGCCTTTCTTCAGATGGTCGATGAGTTGAGCGGCGCGTTCGCCCGCACCTTCGCGCACCGCGGCGAGGATGCGCGGCTTCGTTACGCGGCCGAGATAGTTCTCAACGGTCGGGCGGAAACCCACCTCCACCATGTCGAGGCCCGTCGCGCGCGCCAGCCGATCCGCCTCGGCCATGCGGCGGTCGAGGCCCGATTGCGAGACGCCGCTGCCGCTATAGGGATTGAGCCGCTCATAGAGCGCGTTGACGCCATAGCTGACGCAATGGGCGAGCAGCGCCAGGCGACTGGCATCGTCGAGAGTGGCGAGCCAATCCCACAACGCATCCTCGTCCACAGGCAGATCCGCCGTCCAATCCTCGTGCCGTTGGGCGATAGACTTGGCATAGGATGTCTCGCCAAGATCCTTGCCCTGTTCGCGGAAGAAGACGTGATTGACCGACGCCTGCAAACTCGCGCCGGACGTGCCGGTGCGCTGGAAGGTGTCGCGCACCAGCTTGTGCAGCAGCGCCGTCAGCGCGACCTGCGGATTGGCGCCGACCGCATCGCGAAGCGCGAGCGTGCGGTGCGCAGTCAGCTCGGTGACAAGCCGTTCGGGCAGCGGCTTGATGACATCTTCCTCGTCATCCTCCTCTGGCTCGGCCGACTGGCCGCCGATCGTGATGATGGCGCGTTGGACGCTGCCGTTGTTTTCGGCGTCGGCGGGATCAGTGACGCCATCGACCTCATGGCCCTCGGCGTCGATCGGCGCCTCGTCCTCCGGCCGGACATAGCCACGACGAACGACAAGCTCGCCTTCGCGATCGACGCTGACGAACACGCCGGCGCGCACGATCTCAGCTGGATCGTAGATAGCCGGGCGTTGCTCGAATGCTTCGAGCGCAGCTTCGATTTCGTCCATGCGCTGGTCGATCTCGTCGGGCAGTTCGTCGGCTTCGGAATATTCCGCCTCGAGCCGGTCGTACTCCTCGCGCAGCGCCTCGCGAGCGGCGCGCTCGTCGTCGGTGAGATCGACGGGGGTACCGGTCAGGGCACGAAGACCATGATCATGGCCGTAAGGCAGGTCGGTATCGACGCTGATCCACTTCCAGCCTTCGGCCGCGATCTCGTCGGCGTTCGCTTTCAGCTTGTCAGAGACTAATCGGTCGAGCAGCGCCGGCTCCTGAAGCCAGCCACCGTCATCGGCCTCGAACAGATCGCGAAGGATTTCGCCACCCGCCGCCTGATAGGCTTCGACACCGACGAACTGCGCCCGCTTGTCGGAGGCGGGAATGGAAGTTTCGGTGAGGAGCTGGCGAATGTGCCAGGGTTGGCGGTTATAGGAATGCTGGATCGACTCCCAGACCTGTTCCTGCCGGACAGGATCGGGGTTGACGGTGAATGCCATCAGCATCTCCAGCGTCATGCCATCCTCGGCATAAATGTCGCACAGCACAGGCGAGACGGCCGCGAGGCGCAGGCGCTGCTTCACGATCTGGACGGTGGTGAAGAAGGCGGCGGCGATCTCCTCCTCGGTCATGCCCTTGGTCCGCATGTCGAGGAACGCGCGGAACTGATCAAGAGGATGGAGCGCGACGCGCTGCGTGTTTTCAGCCAGGCTGTCGTCCGCGGCGAGGATCGACGTCGCTGGATCACGCACGACGCAGGGCACCGGCGAGGTCTTGGTCAGGCGCTTCTGCTTCACCAGCAGCGCGAGCGCCTGGTAGCGCCGGCCGCCGGCGGGCACCTCGAACATGCCGGTCTCGCTGCCATCGGCATCGAGGACGGGGCGGACATTGAGGCTCTGGAGGAGCGTGCCGCGGCGGGCAATGTCCTCGGCCAATTCCTCGACCGAGACGCCGGACTTCACGCGCCGGACGTTGGACTGGCTGAGGACCAGCTTGTTGAAGGGGATATCGCGCGAGGGCGAGAGGGTGAGTTTCTGAACGGCAGGTGCCATCGTGGTTGTCTCCGCGACGGGCGCCGAGAGCCTCTCTCTCGACCCTGAACCCGTCACGAAGCGAAGCGCCGCCCTCTTCCTCTAAAGAGAGCAGCGCCACGGATACGGAACAGTGGAAAGCCGGAAATCCGCATTGCCGCTTTTCCGATTTTCAGGGGATCAGGCCGCCTCCCGCTCATCGTCGGTCATGCCGAGATTGGTGTCCGGTGCGAAGCCAAGCAGCCAATCGGCAGCCTTGCTTGCCTGCGAGGCCGCGCGGACGATGGCGCGATTGTCTTCGCGCAGCACGTCCAGCCAGGAGCCGATATAGTCGGCATGACGGACGGTGGGCACGATGCCGAGCGAGGCGCAGCAGAAGGCAGCGCTGATTTCGGCGATCAGCTCCTCGAATGCGTATTTCTTGGTGCCGAACGAGCCGGTCAGATCACGGTTCAGTCGGTTGTGGTGTCCACTGGCATGACCTAGCTCATGCAGGGCCGTGCGGTGCCAGTTGATTGGCTCAAAATACGCCTGCGGCGGTGGAACCTGCACATAGTCGAGCGCCGGGGCGTAGAATGCGCGATCACCGCCGATGCGGAAGTCGATCCCCGTCGCCCGGATCAGAGCCTCGACCTTCGGCTCGATCAGGCCGGGCGGAGGCGGCGGAATGGTCGTAGCGATATCATCCGGCAGGCTATCGCACTGCGCCGTGTTGAACACTGTGAAGCGCTTGAGGAACGGAATAGCAGCCGCTTCCCCGCCGGCCTCGCGCGCCCGGCGCTTTTCGTCCTCCGGGGTGAAACGATCGGCATAGACGACGGTGGTGCCGCGTTCGCCCTTACGGACGTTGCCGCCAAGCGCAAGCGCCTGGCGGAAGGTGAGCCAGCTCTGGCCGGGGAAACCGTGCTGGATGACGGCGCCCCAAAGGATCAGAACATTGACGCCGGAATAATGCCGCCCGGTCGCGGCATTCGCCGGCATGGCGAGCGGCGCTTTGGTCGAGGCCGATCCCCAGGGCTGCACCCAGGGCACGCGCCCGGCTTCCAGCTCGGCGATGATGTTGCCGGTGATTTCGTCATAGAGGCTCGCCCGGGCCTGGCCGGCGCGCGCATTGTCATCTTTCTTGAACATCGCGGTTCTCCGCGACGGGCGCCGGAGACCTCTTCTCCAGTCCTCAACCCGTCACGGAAATCCCGTCCCACTCGCCCTCTCAGGGGGCGTTGCGGGGTCTCCCCCCGCTGACTTGATGTCCATCCGGGATGGCGAGGCCGCGTCGTTGTAAGACCGTTCCGTCCAGCGCCAGAAAATCTGGCGTCCAACCCGGACGGGAGAAAATCAATGGATCAGCAAGTCATTTTTGTAGGTTTGGACGTTCACAAGGCTACAATCGCTCTTGCCGTCGCTCGGGGAGGAAGATCAAGCGAGGTCAGATTCCAGGGATCATTGCCGCATCGACCCGGAGCCTTGCCGGATTTCGCGCGACGGCTGTTGAGCAAGCACCCCGGGCGTCGGCTGTCGTTCTGCTACGAGGCGGGCGCCTGCGGCTACGGCCTGGCCCGAGAGCTGACCGCTTCACCTATCGTTTGGTCACACAAGTTGCTCATTGCGCCTTCTTGTTTGCACCCGCCGCAGGCCTCGCGCCCTGCCGCTGTCGGTTGCCACCCGACAAGCCAGGTCTGCGGCTCGAGCTTAGCGGTTGCGCAGGCGCGAGCTGGCGCTCATCAAGGTCGCCCACGGCCTTCGCAAGACGGTCTTGGGTCTCGGTGGGCAGCTTCGACAGCACGACCCGGTAGGCGTCGATCGTTGCCGTGTGCAGCCCCACCGGGAGCGCATGGCCCGCGGGCGTCAACTCGACCCGTTTCTGGCGGCGATCGTGTGCGTCCTCTGCACGGCTGACGTACCCCGCCTGGACCAGGCGATCGACCAGGCGGCTGGCCGCGTTGTGGGTCAAGCCGGTTGCCTGCGCGATGTCTGCGATCTTCATCTGCCCCTGGGTGAAGACCTGCACTATGGCGGTGAACTCACTGTAGGACAGGTCGTTGCCGCGCATCAGCCCCCGCAGCACCGGAGAGACCTGCTCCATCACGAGCGTGTGGACCCGTGCAAACGAAGTAGCGACTTGTGTCAGGCAGCGCTGGTCGGAGCCCATTAGCTCTCCCATTGCATATTATGCGCAGACGCATATAATGCAATTCGTACATATTATCAAGCCTCGCCCGCCCAAACGCCTGGAAAAAGCCCCCCCCCTGAGATGACAAAGAAACGACCCCTACTTCTTGTTGTTGGCCTTGCTTTGGCTGTTGCGGCCGCAGCCGCACTAATCCCATTGTGGTGGCAGAGTCGGCATGTCGGCCCGCCCGCAGGGTTGGTGTCTGCCAATGGCAGGATCGAGTCCGTCCAGGTGGATGCGGCGGTCAAGTCCCCCGGTCGCCTGGTCCAGGTGCTCGTGCGCGAAGGTGATCTGGTCGAAGCCGATCAGGTCGTCGCACAGATCGACGTCGCCGAACTCAAAGCGCAACGGGCGAAGTACGTAGCGGATATGGCGATGCAGGAGGCGTCGCTGCTCGAAGCCAAGGCCACGGTCGAGCAGCGACGCGCGGAGCTCAATCTGAAAGAGGCCAACCTCCAGCGCGCTGCGCAATTGGTCCGAACCGAGGCCGTGAGCCAGCGGACGCTCGACGAGGCGCGGAGCGGGCGCGACGCCGCCCGGGCGATTCTGGCGGCCACGGAAAAGAACGTCGACGCGAGACAAAGTTCCATCCAGGCGGCTCAGGCCCTGATCGACCAGACCGACGCGCAGATCGCCGATGCGACGTTGCGCTCGCCGGTACGAGGACGGGTACTCTACCGCTTGGCCAACCCCGGTGAAGTGCTCGGCGCTGGCGGCAAGGTGTTGACCATCGTCGATCTGTCACAGGTTTACATGGAAATCTTCGTGCCCGCCGAGCAGGCCCGCCAGATTCCGCTCGGCTCGCAGGCACGCATCCAATTCGACACTAACGACTTCGCGATACCGGCCAAGGTCAGCTTCGTCTCCCCCGATGCGCAGTTTACCCCGAAGCAGGTGGAAACGCGCAGCGAGCGCGACAAGCTAGTTTTTCGAGTCAGGTTGCGCATCCCGCAAAGCCTGATCGACCGCCACGTCGAACAGGTCAAGACCGGCGTGCGCGGCACCGGCTTCGTGAGACTCGAACCGAACCCGCCAGAGTGGCCGCATGACCTGCAGAAGCGGTTCCCCGGCGACCCGATCGACGCGGGGAACTGAAATGGATGCAGGCTTCACGCGGCCCGTCGCCCGGATCACCGGGGTGAGCCATCGCTATGGCGCCACGACGGCGCTCGGCAACGTGTCGCTCGAATTGCCGAGCGGCCGGATGATCGGTCTGATCGGCCCTGACGGCGCCGGCAAGTCGACCTTGCTCGGGTTAATTGCTGGCGCGCGCAAGCTGCAGGCGGGTAGCGTCGACGTGTTCGACGGCAGCATGGGCTCAGCGGGTCATCGCCGCGCCGTTTGCACACGCATAGCCTATATGCCCCAAGGGCTGGGGAAGAACCTTTATCAAGAGATCAGCGTTGCTGAAAACCTGTCTTTCTTTGGCACGCTGTTCGGCCTTTCAGCATCCGAGCGAGAAGCCCGAATCCGCAAGCTCACCGCCGCCACCCGTCTGTTGCCTTTCCTGGATCGTCCCGCCGGCAAGCTGTCGGGCGGCATGAAGCAGAAACTGGGGCTTTGCTGTGCCCTGATCCATGACCCCGATCTGCTAATTCTCGACGAGCCGACGACGGGCGTTGACCCGCTGTCGCGTCGCCAGTTCTGGGAGTTGATCGCCAATTTGCGCCGCGAACGGCCGTCGATGACTGTGTTGGTCTCGACCGCTTATATCGACGAGGCGGCACACTGCGACTGGCTGGTCGCGATGGATCATGGTCACGTGCTGGCGTCGGCAACGATCGAGGAACTGCGCAGCAAAACAGGAGCGCAGGATCTTGATGCCGTTTTCATCGCGCTTCAACACGGCGGCACGTCTACTCATGAGCAGTTGGTCATCCCGCCGCGCCAGGCGTCGACGCAAGCGCCGGTCATCGTAGCCAAGGACCTGACCGCGCGCTTCGGGACGTTCACCGCCGTGGACCGGGTCAGCTTCGCGATCGAGCGCGGCGAGATCTTCGGCTTCCTTGGTTCGAACGGCTGCGGCAAGACGACGACGATGAAGATGCTGACAGGCCTGCTGGCCCCCAGCGAAGGAATGGCGGAGGTGTACGGCCAACCCGTTGATGCCAACGATCTCTCGGTACGCCGTAGGGTGGGGTTCATGACGCAAGCCTTCTCACTGTATGGTGAGTTGACGGTGCGCGACAACCTGATGCTCCACGCGCGTCTGTTCCATCTCGGCGAGCAGAAGTCGACGCAGCGCACAGAACAGCTCATCACCGAGATCGGCCTGAGCGAATATGCCGATGCGAAGGCCACCTCGCTGCCACTAGGCTTGCGTCAGCGGTTGTCGCTGGCCGTTGCCATTGTTCACGACCCGGAGTTGCTCATCCTTGACGAGCCGACCTCCGGTGTGGATCCGCAAGCGCGCGACGAGTTCTGGCGGATTCTGGTGGACTTGTCGCGCAACAAGGGCGTGACGATCTTCGTCTCCACACATTTCATGAACGAGGCGATGCGCTGCGACCGTATCTCGCTGATGCACGCCGGGCGCGTGCTGGTATGCGATACACCGACACGAGTGATCGAAGCGGAAGGGGCACGCGATCTCGAGGATGCGTTCGTGTCTTGTATCGAGGAAGCAGAGTCGCAAGCGGCAGGCTCTGCTGCCTCCGCGCCCGCTCCCGTCGTGCCGCTGACCGCATCGGCCGCTGCCGGCTCTGACCAGACCAGGCATTTGCCGCCGTTCATGCCGATCCGTCGCCTGCTGGCCTATACGCGTTGCGAGACGCGCACCCTTCTACGCGACCCGGTGCGTCTGGCCTTTGCTTTTCTTGGCTCTTTCCTGATGCTGCTGATCTTCGGGTACGGCGTTTCCAGCGACGTCAGCAATCTGAGCTACGCCGCCTTCGACCAGGACAACACACCCGAGAGCCGGGCCTATCTCGCCAACTTCTCAAGCTCCCGGTACTTCACCGAAAAATCCCCGATCCGCAGCAGCGATGAGATGGAGGCGCGGATGAAATCGAACGACATCACGCTGGCCATCGAGATTCCGTCCGGCTTCGGGCGTTTGGTCAAGCGCGGCTCCGACTGGCAGGTATCGGCCTGGATCGATGGCGCCAATACCTCGCGAGCCAGTACGATCGAGGGCTACGTGCAGGCAGCGCACAACCTTTTTGCCGAACAGCGCAGCCGCGAATCCAGCAGTGCGGTGGCAACAGGCCCGAGTACGACCATCCTCGTGCGCAACCGCTACAACCCGACGGGAGAGAGCATCTACGCCATCGGACCTTCAGTGCCCGCCATGTTACTGATGTTGTTCCTGGCTATCCTGACGGCAGTCAGCGTCGCACGGGACAAGGAAATCGGCACCATCGCCAACTTTTATGCCACGCCGGTCACCCGCCTGGAATATCTGTTGGGCAAGCAGCTTCCATACATTGGCATCGGTATGATCAATTTCCTGATCATGACTGCCACCGTGCTGTTCCTGTTCGGTGTGCCGTTGAAGGGTAGCGCCATCACGCTGGCAATGGGTACTGTCGTGTACGCCGCCGCGGCAACCGGCTACGGCTTGTTTATCTCGTCGTTCACCAGCAGCCAAGTCGCGGCGATCTTTGCCGCAGCTGTGCTGTCGATGCTGCCGACGATGCAGTTCTCCGGGATGATGCAGCCGGTTTCAACGCTGGAGGGCGGCGCGCGGCTCATGGGCTCGATGTGGCCGACGACCTACTACATGCACATGAGCGTGGGCGCTTTCACCAAGGGTCTGAGCTTCACCGACATGCAGACCGACTTGCTTTCGCTGATCGCGTTCCCGCTGGTCTTCGTCACCTTTTCGGTGTTGCTTCTGAAGAAGCAGGAGAAGTAGCCCGTGCCGAGCCTGATCAACATCTGGTGGTTGGGAACCAAAGAGCTCAAGGAGCTCATCAAAGACGTGACGATGATGCTGTTTATCGTCTGGTCGCTCGGCGTCAGCGTCTACACGCAGGCCAGTGGTAGCGGCGAGACTGTCAACAACGCAGCTATCGCAATCATCGACGAAGACCAGTCGCAGCTATCGCGCTCGATCATCGACCTCTTCTACCCGCCGTACTTCCAGAAGGTCCAAACCATCAGCGCGGCCGAGATCGATCGCGCGATGGACAAAGGCCAGTTCACCTTCATCGTCGAGATCCCTCCCCGCTTCGAGGCCGACACTCGGGTCGGAAAGAACGCCGAGATCCATGTCAGCGCCGATGCGACCGCGGTGCAACAGGCCGGCATCGGCACCGGCTACATTCAGAATATCATCTCCCAGGAAGTCACACGCTATCGCCAGGAGATGCAGAGCTACCGCGGGCTCGATTCCACCCTGGCCAAGCGTCGTGCCTTCAACCCCAACGGCACCCTGGCCTGGTTTAGTGCGCTTGTGGCCCTGACGGACCAACTCTCGATGCTGATGATCATCCTGACCGGAGCTGCGCTGCTGCGCGAGCGCGAGCACGGGACCATCGAACACCTGCTCGTGATGCCGCTGAGGGCCTCGGAAATCGCGCTGGCAAAGGTCTGGGCCAACGGCCTGGCGATCATGGTGGCATTCACACTTTCGCTGCTGCTGGTGGTGCAAGGCGCGCTGCACGTGCCGATCGCCGGATCTCGCCCTCTGCTGCTGCTGGGCTCGGCGGTCTACATTTGTGCGGCGGCATCGATCGGCATCCTACTCGGCACGATCGCGCGCACGATGGCCCAATTTGCGCTGTTGATGATGATGTCGGTCATGCCGATGATGATGTTGTCGGGCGGCATTTCGCCTGTGGAAAGCCAGCCGCAGTGGGTCCAGTACCTCACTTGGTTCTTCCCGTCACGCCACTACATCAGCTTCATGCAGGGTATCGCATACCGCGGAGCGGATTTCTCGATGGTATGGAGGGATTTCGTCACCATGTTGGGCATGGGCGTCAGCTTTCTCACGGTCAGCCTGCTCTTGTTCAGACGATCCTTGGCCGGTTGATGCCGCACAATCGCGCTGCCGGACGCTCGTTTGCTCGGCAAGCTGCACGCCAGTTCGACAAGAACCGCGCCATCGTCACTGTCGGTAGAGATAGCAGTCGACCCATTCCGAGTAGCCGAGACGGTCAGCATCAAATTTTCGGCCGCGCAGCCTGGGCTTGCGAAGGGGCTCGGCTTTCCAGGGGGCGCGCTCATCGGTGTTATCGACACTTGGATGCTCGTGCGATTACTGAGCGGGGCCTCCGACTCGCCGCCCGATCATCTGAATGTTCCTTGGCAAATCTTGGGCTTCATGTGCGCCGGCGCGATTGCCTCGATCATCCTTTCCTTGTTTGCGCAAAGTGCCTCGACAAAGGATGGGACGGCCCGGGAATTACGCAGCTGAATATGATCGGAAACCGCAATTGCAAGCGACGAATCGTGAGCAGGCACCGCAATGAATTCTGCTCGTGAAATCGAAGTTCGTCATTTGCGCTATTTCATAGCGGCGACAGTGTATGGCAGCTTTCGCAAAGCGGGCAGCGCACTTTCGATTCAAGAATCCACGATTAGCCGGCGTAGAGCGTCGTGGTGTCCTTGGTGATGTCGACGCGCGGATTGTAGACGCCGGTCGACCAGTCGAGGACGCCTGGCACCTTCCAACGGGTGTCGCCGGTGCCGTTGCCGGCGATGCGCTACACTGCCTCGACCAACTCGTGGTCGTAGATCCTCCCGTTAGTCCGGGTCTGTCACCGCCCGCAGTTCGACGCGGCCATCATTGGTCTCGAGCGTCTTGATCTGCTCAGCGCGGTGGGAGATCAGGTTATATTGCAGGTTGATGCCGGCGAGCGCGGCGGGGTGCTGACGCAGGTACGCGGCCGGGGCGCCGACCTGGCTCGCGAGTTGGCCGAAGCTCCAGTGCGTCGGCGCGATGGGCTTGTCGGCGCCCGGCAGGATCAGGGCGAGCCGTTCGGGGTCGGTGCGGCTGGCTTCGACATGGATGAGCGCGGATTCGACGACACGGGTCCGACTGCGCTCGGTGCGCTCGCGAACGGTCCGGCCGAGTTCGGGGAGGGACAGATAGCGCTCGTCGTCCGGCCGCGAGAACCACTCCGAGGAAACGCGGCCGATGCGCTCGCCGCGATTGACGTCCACCTTCCAGCCGCCACGCACGTCGCGCCGGGCATCGCGAACCTGCATGTTCATGGGATCAAACTCCATGACGGGTGCCGGAAGACCCTCTCCCGACCCTCAACCCGTCACGGAAATCCGGTCCACACTCTCACTCTATTGGGGGTGTTGCGGGGTCTCCCCGCAGAAGGGGTCGGCCGAGACCTTGGGCTCGGCCGCAGGGGAAGGCTTTCCCCTCCCGGACCATATCATTCCCAATCAGCGGGTCATTGACTCCCAAATGGCCGGTTCGGAGCTGGCAGCCAGCTCGGCGACGCGGTCTTTGAGGCCTTTCCCCTGCAGGAACACCCTGATCCAGGACTGCCGCAGCAGCCCGGTTGAAAACTGTCAGAATATTGCATATATTTCTGACAGGAGAATGGCTGTGCAAAGACTGACCGAGCAGATTCTGGCGCATACCAAGGGCCTTCCCGAGGGCGCTCCGATCGCTGCTAAGAGCTTGCTCCACCTCGGCAATCGCGCCGCGGTGGACCAGGCATTGTCGCGACTGGCTGAACGTGGCCGGCTGATGCGTGCCGGGCGCGGCGTCTATCTGTGCCCGGTTTCGAGCCGGTTCGGCGTTCGCGCACCCTCCGTCGAGAAGGCCGTCGAAGCTCTCGCGAGCCAGCGGGGCGAAGTCATCGTGTCAAACGGCGCCGCCGCCGCCAACGCGCTCGGGCTCACGACTCAGGTGCCGGTCCGGTCGGTCTATCTGACATCGGGCCGTAGCCGGACGATGAATCTAGGCCAACAGGTCGTCGAGCTGCGGCATGCGCCACGCTGGCAACTGGCGCTGGCCGATCGGCCCGCCGGACAGGCTGTGCGCGCGCTGGCTTGGTTGGGACCGGAGAAGGCGGAAGCCGCCTTGAAGACGTTGAAGCGCAAGTTGCCGTCTTCCACGTTCGGCGAACTCGTCGCGGCCGCCCCCCAGCTCCCGAGCTGGCTTGCCAGGACGGTGGGCAAGGTCGCGCATGGCTGAAGCCTTCCTCACATTATCGGCAGGCGATCGGCGCGAGGCCTTGGCCGTCGCTGCCGATCAATCCGGGCGGCCGCCCCATCTGCTGGAAAAGGATGTGTGGGTCGTTTGGACTCTTGCGACGCTGTTCGGGTCCGACCTTGGCGAGCATCTCGTGTTCAAGGGCGGCACGTCGCTGTCGAAGGCGTATCACGTCATTCGACGTTTTTCCGAGGACGTGGATCTCACCTACGACATCCGTGCCATCGCCCCTGATCTGGTAGGCGAGGATGGCGAGGCCCTGCCGAAAAATCGGAGCGAGGAGAGACGGTGGTCGAAGGCCGTCCGATACCGCCTGCCCGAGTGGGTCAACGGAACGGTTCAGCCTCTTCTTGCCGGTGCGATCGACGCGCAATCGCTGCCCGCGACCCTCAGGGTCGAAGGCGACAAGCTGTTCGTCGACTATGAAGCGACCTCGGCGGGATCGGGCTATGTGGCTCCGAGCGTGATGCTGGAGTTCGGTGCCCGCTCGACGGGAGAGCCGGCCAGCCCACGCGATGTGGCGTGCGATGCGGCCGGACTGATCGAAGGCGTCGAGTTTCCAACGGCGCGCCCGCGGGTGATGCATGCCGAGCGGACCTTCTGGGAGAAGGCGACCGCAATGCACGTCTTTTGCCTGCAGGAACGGCTGCGTGGCGAGCGCTTCGCCCGCCACTGGCACGACGTTGTTCGACTGGACGATGCGGGCATCGCCACCGTCGCATTCGCCGACCGCAACCTCGCCAATGCCGTTGCCCACCACAAGAGCATGTTCTTCGCGGAGAAAGCGGTCGATGGCGCGGCCATCGACTATGAAGCCGCTGTCAGCGGAAACCTGCAACTCGCGCCGAATGGTGAGGCGCGCACGGCGTTGGCCATGGATTACGCGCGCATGGTCGAAGACGGGCTGCTGCTCGAAGACGCCGAGCCGTTTGAGGCGTTGATCGAACGATGCGCAGACATAGCAGAGCGGGCAAACCACGCGGAGAAGGGATGATCTTGAGGGAAACCGATATCTACCTATTTTACCGATCGTGAGTACGGAACACGACCTCCAACAATCGATGTCATCGATGCGCGCTTGTGGGCCGGCCTCTACAGCTTGATCCAGACGGGAATTGGCAACGGCTCATTTGGCCTGCGCTTTCCGGAACAGTGCCCCGACGGAAACGGTCCGTGTGGGTGTGACGAGTAGGCCTTCCGCCGGGTGCTAGGTGCCGAGGTGCCGTGGATCGAATGGCCGCTCTCCCCGAGCGAAGTGCCCGACACGCCGGTGATCCTCGATCTGCTTGAGTTCTGCGCCGGCGCCGTGGGTGAGCCGATTCAGGGCGCATATCATTCCTATTACCGCCATCATCACCAGAGTTGGGACCGAGATGCCGGCCTTGCGCGATTTGTGGTGGATGTGATCGCAAGCCTCAAGCTGCCAAGCGACCCTCCTCTTCTGCTTCGTTCGCCGGCTCTCCCACCGCTTTGGTCAGGAAGAGGTCAAGCGCGGCTCGACGGGAGTCGCGATCCAGTGCGTAGGCTGTCTGCTTGAATTCCACTCCCTGGAGCAGCCCTTGAATGTAGCCGGAGATCGTATCGGCGGCCATGATGAGCGCCGTGTCGAGTGTGTGAATATATTTGCTCGTCACCGAACCTTTGGAGTGGCCGACCAGCGCGGCGATCGTCACCTCGGTGAAGCCGAGATCGTTGGCGATGCTGGCAAAGCTGTGGCGCAGGACGTGCGGGGTGACACCGACGAGCGGGCTGTCTGTGAAGATCTGCTCCCAATGGTTCGGGAAGCTACCGAACGCATTGTCCTCGCCCTGACCGGGGAAGACGTAGGTGCCCGCAGCGGTCTTGCGACGTTCCTCCAGATACTCGACGACGGGCAGTCCGATAGGACGAATGGACTCGCCTTCCTTGCTGTCCACCAGGCGCATGCAGCTCGCGTCGGTGTCAGCCTCGATCCACATTAGCGAGATCATTTCCGAGCGGCGGCAGCCAGTGAGCGCGATCTGCCGGATGATGTCCACGGTCATGGCGTATTTCTCGTTCGCCGCCGCCTCGCGAAGCATCTGACCGAGAGTGCGGTACTCCGCCTCTGTCAGACGACGATTCCGAACATTGTCCTTGGGCTTCTTGATGCCGTGCGCTGGATTGATCTCGATGATCCCAGCGTCGACAGCGTAGGTGAGGATGCCACCCAACAGCCCGACGGTACGCGTGGCGGTGCCGGCACCACCGCGAACGATGGCCTTTCCACGCAGCTTCTTCGTCTTGACGGCGACGCGCGTCTTGCCCGCCATGATGTCCTTCAAGACCTTGTTGATGTCCGCTTTGGTCAGATCTTTGACTCGGCGTGCGCCGATCAGCGGGATGATGTGCCGCTCGATACGGCCAGTGTCGGTCACGATGGTGGTTGGCTTCTTCGGTCGTCCGCCCTTACCCAAGATGAGACCTGCGTTCAGATCGGCGGTGTAGAGGGCACAAAGCTCCTTGACCGTGATGGCCTTGTGGTCGAGCTGGCGTTCCTCGGAAGGATTATCGCCGCGCGCAACGCGCCCCAGTTGGACCTTCGCTTCTTGCCGGGCTGTCTCTGGTGTCCACACGCCATGCAGGCCGATGGTATATCGTCGCGTGCGTCCAGCAGCGCGATATTGAATGAGGTAGCTGCGCTTGCCGGAGGCGAACACGCGGAGGCCAAAGCCGGGCAGTTCGTCATCCCAGATGAAATAGTCCTTCTCGCGGACATCGGCAGCGTCCACGATCCGCTTGGTCAGCTTTGCCATGAAGCGTTCCCCTCGCTAGTGAGCGTGGTGCTTCCGCGGAAGCACCACGGAAGCAACCGGCTGGATATCGGAGCGAAATTCTGGATAGATAGTTCGGCGCGAAAATCTGTATTGTCCAGTAATTTCAGTCATATATCGCATTGTAGCGTGCCCTATCGTGTATTTAGGATAGGCAGGCTAAATTGCTCCGAAGGCAGAGGCCAGGGGTTCGAATCCCTTCGGGTGCGCCATTCTTCGGCG
>OEIU01000086.1_pt1 | contig 90534 bp, 92 predicted proteins | sample 1539221 | NCBI WGS metagenome assembly OEIU01 (sample SAMN03792071, study PRJEB22550) | activated sludge metagenome | feature: wastewater treatment plant; material: activated sludge; isolation source: Wastewater treatment plant of a petroleum refinery complex | place: Argentina: Zarate | collected...
GATCTGCCGCGCGAAACGATAGAGGTTCATGATCACGCCGGGCTGGTCGCCATCCGCTGCGACCGTGGGGCCGTGGCGGGATGTCTGGCTCGAATGCCGGCGCAACGTTGAAATTGGCGCCGTGCAGCTGCGATCACGCGTGGAAGGACACCGCGGGCTGCTAGAGGTCTCGGTCGATCTGACCAGCCTCGGACCTACCATCGAATCATGTTCACTGACACTGCAGCGTGGCACGCATCAGTACGGAAGTGCGCTGACTGCAAACGACGGCGGTCGCTTCAACGGCTGCATTGGTGTCGACAGCCCGAACTTGTGGTGGCCCCATACGCATGGCGAGCCCGCCCTCTATGCGGCGACACTCATCGTTCATTGCGCAGGCGAGACCATCACCGCGGACCTTGGGCCGATCGGCTTCAGATCAATCTCGGTCCGCACCGATAACGGCGATTTTTCCGTCGCCGTCAATGGCGTTGCGGTGTTCTGCCGCGGTGCATGCTGGACACCGATCGACATCGTGCGCTTGCGGGCGGATGAGTCTGTCTATCGTACCGCCTTTGACCAGGTAGTCGAAGCCGGCATGAACATGCTGCGCGTGAGTGGCACCATGGTCTACGAAGACGATGCCTTCCTCGATGAGTGCGATCGGCGCGGTGTGCTGCTATGGCAGGACTTCATGTTTGCGAACATGGACTACCCGGCCGGCGATGCAGCATTCGATAGCTCCGTGCGCCAGGAAGTCATACAGCAGTTGCAACGCTTGCAGTCACGCGCATGCCTCGCGATCCTGTGCGGCAATAGCGAAGGCGCTCAGCAAGCCGCAATGTGGGGTGCATCGCGTGACCTGTGGCAGCCTGATCTCTTTCACAAGACGCTGCCGCAACTGAGTGCTGAATTCTGCACCGACACCACGTACTGGCCGTCGAGTGCCTTTGGCGGCAGCTTCCCACACCAGCCCGACAGTGGCAGCTGCTCTTACTATGGTATCGGTGCGTACTTGCGTCCGCTCGAAGACGCACGTCGGTCAGGGGTACGGTTCGCCTCCGAGTGCCTCGCCTTCGCCAACGTGCCGGAGCCCGGAACGATTGCAACTATGCCCGGCGGCCATGGCCTGCGCGTTCATCATCCGGCGTGGAAAGCGTCGACGCCACGCGATCTGGGCGCAGGCTGGGACTTCGAAGATGTGCGCGACCACTACCTGCGAAGCGTTCTGGGCGTCGATCCCGTTACTCTGCGTTACTCGGATCACGATCGCTATCTCGAATTGAGCCGCGTGATCACCGGCGAAGTCATGACAGGCACCTTCGCTGAATTGCGGCGGGCCGGGTCGACATGCCGTGGGGCACTGGTCTGGTTCTTGCGCGACCTGATGCCGGGGGCCGGTTGGGGCTTGATCGATGCTCGCGGACTGCCGAAAGCTTCCTACTATTATCTGCGACGCGCCCTCCAACCGCGCTGCATCATGTTCACTGACGAAGGCTGCAACGGTCTGTTCATCCACGTCGTCAATGATTCGGCTCAGGAACTCGATGCGCGCATCGAGCTAGCGCTGTTCAGAGACGGTGCGACACCAGTTGGCTCAGGCAGCAGCCGAGTTCGAGTAGGCGCACACCTATCTACCACGATCGTGGTTGCCACACTGTTCGACGGCTTCCGGGATCTCAGTTACGCCTATCGATTTGGCCCGCCGCAGGCGGACATAGTGACCGCACGGTTGGTGGAACAGGAACAGATTGTGAGCGAAGCATTTCATTTTCCCGCTGGACCTCCAAATGTCCGAGCGCACGACATTGGTCTCAGCGCCAGTGCGATTGCCGTCGACGAAACCAATTATGAACTGATGCTGTCGACGCGGAACTTTGCACAGGGGATCCGCATTGAGGCGGCTGGTTACATCGCCGACGACCAGTATTTCCATCTCGCGCCAGGCCACGATAGGAAAGTACGACTACGCGCCCAGAATGATGGGTGTGTCCTGCGCGGTCACGTGAGCGCCCTCAATGCTACGGACGAGGCGCGCATCCAAGTAACGCCCTCAACGATTGGCGCCCATCGTGGCTTGTGCCGATGATCATTGCCCAACGCGGATGCCCACTATACTTTGGCGACCCTGAGCGTCCGCTGTTCGGCTGGCTACACCAGCCGGCCGAACAGCGGGCCTCGATCGGGTTGGTGATCTGCAGTCCGACGGGCTACGAAGCGGTATGCGCGCGCCGCGCCATCAAGCATCTGGCAAGCGATGCAGCTCGCGCTGGTATCCCTGCTTTGCGTTTCGACTATGACGGTACCGGAGACTCGGCTGGTACCGACTTGGATGATAATCGCCTCCGCAGCTGGACGAAAAGTATCGAAATGGCTATCGACGCGCTGCGCTCACATAGTGGCGTGCAGCGCGTCTGCCTTCTGGGCATCCGCCTTGGAGCGACCTTGGCGACGCTCGTTGCTTCCAAGCGGTCCGACATCGATGCGCTCATCGGCGTTGCACCGATCGTAAACGTGCGCACCTATCTGCGTGAGCTGCGAGCCCTTTCGCTCGCACGTCCACGAACTTCACCACCGGACGTCACGGACGGCGACGTGCTCGAAGCCGCCGGCTTCGAAATGACGTTACAAACGCGCGAAGCGTTGCTCGCCGTGGACCTAATGAAGGAGTCGCCACCGCCGTCGCTACGAGTGCTGATCATCGAGCGCGACGATATGCCGAGTAACGACGCGTGGCCACGCCATCTGCAGGCCGCTGGCGTCAATGTCGAGTCTCTGCGACCACCCGGCTATGCCGCAATGATGCTCGATTCGCATGAAGCGCAGCTTCCGACCCGGATCATCGCGACGGTAACGGAGTGGATTATGCGGCTGGCCGGCCCTACTGCGACAATCCTCGACGGTCGCAGCAAGCCACTCCGCACCCGCGCATCGTTCGAGTCACCAAGCGCCAGCAGTTCGGCTCGAGTCCACGAAAGCGCGCAGTTCCTGGACGAACAATGCACGCTCTTCGGCATCGTCAGCGACGCGGAGAACGCACCCGCTGAGCACCCGACACCGTTAGTGCTGCTGCTCAATGCCGGCGCCGTACATCACATTGGGCCAAACCGGCTGTACGTCACGCTTGCCCGGCGATTGGCAGCGCGGGGCGTCCGCGTCCTGCGCATGGATCTATCGGGCCTGGGTGACAGCGCGGTCGCCGAGGGCTACATAGACAATGATGTGTACACACCACGCGCCGAGCAAGACATCCGCACCGCAATCGCCCGCATGCAACAACTCTATGGCGCGAGTGAAGTGCATGCGGTGGGACTGTGTTCAGGTGCGTACCATGGATTCAAGGCCGCGGTGGCTGGCGTACAATTGCGCAGCGTCGTCGCCATCAATCCCCTCACGTTTCATTGGATCTCAGGGATGTCGCTGGCCATCCCCGAGTACCGCGTGGCCTCGCAAATGCGCCACTATCGCAAGATGCTTCTCGAATGGGAGCTATGGAAGCGTTTGCTCACCGGCAACGTCGATCTGGGCGAAGTCATGCATATCCTACAAAGGCGCATTAAGGCAGCCAGCTACAATGTGCTTCGCGAGATCGCGCGCGCGGCACGCATCTCGCTACCCCGCGATCTCGGTAGCGAACTGCTGCGCATTGCTCGTCAGAACACTGACGTGCTGTTCGTATTCGCGCAGAACGAACCCGGGCTCGACCTGCTGCAGGGTGGTGCAGGGTCGGTACTCAATCGCCTGCAACGACGCGAGCTTGTGCAAGTTGTAGTGCTTCAGCAGTCCGACCATACGTTCACCACACATTGGTCGCGCAAGAACCTGCTCGAGGTGCTCACCGCTCACACGCTTAGCTACGCATGCCCGAAAGGAGTAACCGCAGCGCACCCCCTTACCACGAGTACGAACGGCACCTGAGACAATGCGGAAGCACGGACATTGGCCGGCGCTGGACGGACTGCGCGGCATCTCGATCTTGCTGGTGATTGTTCACAACATCGATGCCTTTTCTACCGCCTCGGGCTGGCTGTGGCCCGCACAGCTCCTGGCTCAAGCGGGCTGGATCGGCGTGCAAATCTTCTTCGTGCTGTCGGGTTTTCTGATTACCCTCATCCTGCTCGATACGCGAGATAGCAATAACTACTACCGAGCCTTCTTCGCACGGCGCGCCCTGCGCATCATGCCGCTGTACTACCTCGTACTCTTTGCGGGACTGATTGTACTGCCAGCACTGGTCGAGCTTAGTCCGGAACGTCTCGTGTCGTACCAGCATCAGTTCTGGCTGTGGACGTTCCTGACCAACTGGGCCGAACCGTTCGACAGGACCGTGCAAGGCTTCCCACATTTCTGGTCGCTGGCGGTCGAGGAGCAATTCTACCTGCTGTGGCCGCTACTCATCCGGCGCAGCTCATCGCACGGCGCGCTGGCGCTTTGCGTTGCGCTGATGGTTGCGGCACTGGTCATACGATGCGCGATGCTGTTCTCTGACGCAAAGCCGGAGATGATTTACATGTTCACAATCTGCCGAATGGACGCCCTTGCCGCAGGCGGCTTGTGCGCGCTGCTGTTACGTGCTTCCGGGACGATCCAATACCTCGATCGTCGGCGACACTTGCTTGCACCCTGTGGCTTGGCGCTGGGCGCCGCGGCAGCGCTGTTGACCTCGGGTTTCGCACCTTTCGCTGCGACAACGCTGACCTATGGCCACTCGTTGCTGGCAATTTCCATCGCTCTGATTCTGTTGAGCTTAGTTCTGCCCCACCCGCCAGGAGTCAGCTCCACGCTGCAACGTCTGTTGGCGTTCGGGCCGCTGCGCTCCACGGGCAAGTACAGTTATGCGATGTATGTCTTGCACATCCCGTTGTTTGCGATCGCAGCGACTCTGCCGCAGTCAGTGCGTACGATGTCGCTGGAACATCCACTGCTTAACACGGTCATTCTCACCGGTTGCTGCTACTTGGCGGGAGCGCTCAGCTACCACGTCATTGAGAAGCCTTTCCTCGCACTCAAGCGGCGCTTCGTCGCTCGTGACACCGTTCGTGCTGGTGCCTCGCAGGAGACCTGAGGACGCGAATGCCCCCCCCGATCACGGCGCACCATACGACATCGATCCGCGCTATGATGCCTCGTTATTTGAAGCCTCGCTCTGCGAGCGAGACTCACGACTGCACGCGGGAATGCGACGAACGTCACATTGCTATCAGCGCCTGTGCTCTCACACTAGCCACGACACCCAGACTGCCTGACAACTCATGATATGAGCGCCAACCTCCTCGGCAACGCTGTCTCTTTCGACCCCAACGCGATTCGGACCATAGCCAACGAAATCGCCGCTAAGCACGCAGCAGATGTAGACGCACAATCCCGCTTTCCGCAAGAGACCGTCGATGCGCTGAAGCGCGCCGGCTTCATGTCGGCGCTGGTTCCGAAGGAACTGGGTGGTGCGGGCTGCTCGATGCGCGAACTCGCAAATTTCTGCGCGACCCTGGCGCAAGCTTGCGCCTCAAGCGCGATGGTTCTGGCAATGCACTATAGCCAACTTGCGTGCCTGGTGCGGCATGGCGCTGAGTCGCCGTTCTTCCGCCGCTACCTACAAGACTTAGTCACCCATCAATACCTGCTCGCATCGATGACCTCGGAAGTCGGGACTTTCGGCGACACACGCTCGAGCATCTGCGCGGTAGAACGCAACAATGGCCGCTTCAAGCTCAACAAGGATGCAACTACCGGTTCCTACTGTGCGTACGCCGACGCGATTCTCGTGACTTGTCGCCGCTCGGCCGATGCACCCGCTTCCGATCAGATACTCGTGCTCGTGCGCAAGACAGACTGCGAACTTACGCAAACTACGTCGTGGGATACGCTTGGAATGCGAGGCACATGCAGCCCGGGCTTCAGACTCGAATCGTCCGGCCCCGAGGAACAAATCGTTCCAGGCTCGTTCGCCGACTCATCGGCTCAGTCAATGGTTCCGTACTCGCATATCCTTTGGGCTTCGCTCTGGTATGGCATTGGTGCCGATGCCGTCGGTCGCGCCGCAGCCTTCGTGCGGGCCGATGCGCGCAAGAAACCAGGTACAGTGCCGCCGATGGCGACGCGTCTCGCGCAGGTGTCAACCGAACTGCAGGCGGTGCGCCACAACTGGCTGTCGCTCGCCGACGAGTTCGACGCCATCAATGGACAGCCCGACGGCTTACAGGAGCTGCTATCGATCGGTTGGGCGCTCAAGACCAACAACCTCAAGATCAACGTCTCCGAGGCCGTACCGCAGATCGTGCATCACGCATTACAGATCATCGGCATCATGGGGTATAAGAACGATTCAAGATTCAGCCTCGGACGTCAGTATCGCGACGCGCTGTCCGGCGCGCTGATGATCTCCAATGAACGCATCGCGGCGAAGAACGCCTCGATGCTGCTCGTCTTCAAGGATGAGTGAGCTCATGTCCAAGCAAGGCGACCGTTTCGATTCACAGGAACTGTTCGATACTCTTGTAGCGCACGGGCACATCGTTCCGGTCGGCGTGCAAGGCGCGTTTGGCCGTGGTGCGCAGTTCGAGGACGTGCTAGAGCGCTTCAACGATCTAGTGAGCGACATCGCACGCGACGATGGCGCCGAGACGCGGGCATTCCCGCCCATCGTCAATCGCAAGGTGATCGAGAAGAACAACTACATGGAATCGTTTCCGCATCTGTGCGGCACGGTGTTCAGCTTCTTCGGCAAGGAACTACAGGCACGCGAACTGGCCCAGAAAGCCGCGAGCGGCGAGCCTTGGGGCGAGTACCTCGGCATCACCGACGTATGCCTCACTCCGGCCATCTGTTATCCGCTCTATCCGACGCTCAAGGGTGTGCTGCCCAAAGGAGGCCGGCTATTTTCGATGCTCGGCTGGGCCTATCGGCACGAACCTTCCGCCGAGCCGACCCGGATGCAATCGTTCCGCATGCGCGAATTCATCCGCGCCGGCAGCGCCGGCGAGGTGGTCGAATGGCGTGACATGTGGCTCGAGCGCGGCCTGAAACTGTTGCGCTCACTCGGCCTCGAGGCGAGCTCCGACGTAGCCTCCGACCCGTTCTTCGGCCGCGGCGGGAAGATGATGGCGGCGAATCAGAAAGTGCAGCGGCTGAAGTTCGAGGTTCTGATCCCTGTCATCTCGCGCGAGAATCCGACCGCCTGCTGTTCGTTCAACTTCCACCAGGACCACTTCGGCTCCAAGTGGGACATCCGCACCAGCGATGGCGCGGTGGCCAACACGGCCTGTCTCGGCTTCGGCCTGGAGCGCATCGTCATGGCGCTGTTCAAAACGCACGGTATGGAGATCGCGCGCTGGCCGGCCGACGTGCGCCGGCTGCTGTGGCCCGTGCGTCCACTCGCTTGAGCCTCCTCAGCGTCATCGGCGGGCTCGACCCGCTCGCGTACACCCGTCATGCCCTGCATGGCGAAGAACGCATCTGGGTCGAGAAGAACTGCTACATAGATCTGTGGATCGAGCTACTGCACGCGATGCGCCTCGAGCCGCTCGCCATGCTGCCGTTCACCGCCGCAGTCGACTTCGAGGACGATCAGTGGACCTTCTACAAGCCCTCGCATGAGGAGCTTCGCGAGCTGTACGGCGTCGATGTGCAGGAGCTGACGGTCTGGCGCACACTGCTGGAGCACGTACTCGAGCATACCGCCGCCGGCCGTATGGTGAGCACGGAGGCGGACGCGTTCTGGCTGCCTGACACCGCCGGCACCGACTATCGCCGCCAGCACACCAAAACCACGATCGTAATCAACGAAATCGACGTTGAGGCACGCACCCTGCGTTACTTCCACAATGCCGGCTACTACTCTTTGGAAGGCGAGGACTTCGTGCAGACGTTCCGGCTCGATGCGGCCCCGGACCCGGCGTTCATGCCGCTATTCGCGGAATTTGTGCGTGCGGAAGGCATTGTGCGCCGGCCGACCGAGCAGCTGGTCGCCCTGTCTTTGCAGCTATGGCAGCGGCACTTGCAACGCATCCCTGCGACCAATCCGATCCCGCGTTTCCGCAAGCGCTTCGATGGCGACCTGGAGCACATGCAGCAGCGTGGCCTGCCCTACTATCATGCGTGGGCGTTCGCTTCGATCCGCCAGGTCGGCTCAGCATTCGAGCTGGCCGCACTGAACCTGCAATGGCTAGGCGCGAACGGCGTCGCCAACCTCGAGCGTGCAGCGGATTCGTGCATGGAGATCGCGACGCTAAACAAGGCCTTCATCCTGAAAGCAGCGCGTGCGGTAAACGCGCGCCGCGCGTTGGACAGCGCAGCGACGTTCGGTGCCATGGAAGGCGCATGGGAGCGCGCCATCTCGGTTCTCGGCGAACGCGTCGGCCGGGAGCGCCAGCTCACCTAATTCCGAACCGGCGCAACCAGCGCGGCCAGCGATCACCCAGGCCGAGTTCGACTTGCAGTGCCTGGATGCGCCCGAGGCTCGCAGCCGACAACCGGCCGCCCGGCACCTGGCCGAAATTCGACTTGGCCTGCGACAGGGACTTGGTTCCCATGATCACCGTCGACACTTCGGGGAAACTGAGCGGATAGCGGACCGCGGCCTGCACCATCGAGCCAGCCTCCTGCTCCAGGAAGCGGAAGCGCTCGACCTGCTCCACGGTGCGCTCGATCTGTTCACGGGTCCACCTGTGGCGCTGGTCCGCCGGATCGGGGAACGTTGCATCGCGCTTGAACTTGCCGGTGAGGAAACCCTCACGCAGTGCAGAGCGGACGATGATCGCCTTGCCGGCTTCATGCAACTTGCCCAGGCGCGCCATGAATGGATCGGGCTGCAGCAGATTGAAGGCGACCTGAAAACCATCCAGGTCCACGCGCCCGAGCACGAAGTCAATGTCTTCGACCGTGTACAGCGATACGCCGATGAAGCGCACCTTGCCTGCCTTGCGTACCTCCGCCAGTTCATCGAACAAGCCCGCGTCCTTGCCGCTCGGCACCCAATGCAACTGATAGTAATCGATGACATCGGTGCGCAGATCGGCGAGCTGGCGCTCCAGCGTCGCGGTGAGCCCTGCATCCTGCCCCGAATATTTGGTGGCCACGATCCATTTCGATCGGCGGCCTTCGAGGAACTCGCCCAGCACGCGCTCCGACTCGCCGTACACGGCCGCGGTATCGACGAAATTGCAGCCCAGTTCCTCGGCGCGCGCTAGCACTCGCAGCGACTCGCTCTTGTCAACCGCGCCGTAGCCCTGGCCTCCGATCGCCCAAGAGCCGAAGCCGACCTCGGATACTTTCAATCCCGTGCCGCCGAAATCCCTGAACCGCATGCCCGAACCACCTGCGTTTGCATCTGTGTCGTCACTCGTCGAAGTCGTCATGTCAGCCTCTGGCGACGTGCGAATCAGCCGCCGGGCGGCCAGCGCACTGACTCCCGCCGCGGCGGCACCGATCAGCAAGGATCGTCGTCTCATCCGGATCACCTTGGGTCAGATATCTTCGTCGGCCTGGGTGAGATACCACGCCAGGCCCTCAAAACTGCCGCGTGCCGCCTCCGGCACGCTCGCATACAGCCAGCGCCGATCGCGCTCGATGAACTGGACGCTGCGCAGCGCGGCCGCCAGCACGGCATCACCGCATGCCTGGATGGACACGATGGCGGCGCCCAGCTTGATGCTCTGCAGGCACAGCAGCAGCAAGCCGTCCCGCACGTCCGCCCTGGTACCGATGCTCAGGAAGTCTTTCACGATCAGCTGATCGCCAATCAGCTCGCAAACGAAGTATGTATGTAGCGCGTCGCGATCACGGTGGCGGATCACGAACGTCCGATACTGGTGTCCCGGCTGCGCGCCGAAGCGCCACTGCAGAAATTCTCGACTACGCACGCCGATCGACCGGGAGCTCTTGTCCACCTGCTGCCACAGCTCGTCGAAGCGAGCATCGAATCCATCGTGCCATGCGCCGCGATTGCGTGAGAACACGAGCCGCAGCTTCATCGAAGCAACGTCGAGAACGTCCGAGGCCGCAGCGAGGGGACGGGCCAGCCACTGCGGCATCAGCCGGCGCAGATAAACGGCCGCGCGCAACACACGCGCGTAGCGAACGAGCGCGAGCTCGTACTGAGCACCGAGCCGCTTGAAGATCGGAATGGCCTTGGTGTGCGGGAGACCATAGAGGAAGGTCATGGTCGCAGTCGCACGCTCCCTGCCTTGCCGCTGCAGTTGCAACGCCGGGGAAGCCGAACGATGCTGCGGGTGGACCACGAAGTCGACCAGCACACCGGCAAACACCGACTCTCCACGCAGTAGCCAGCGACGGCAGCCGACCCCGAGGAACCCCAGGGGCGGGCCGCTGGCGTCCTGCCGCATGAAATTGATCTGTCCCTCGCCTTGCGGGTTGACCTGATAGAACCAGCGGTACCTGGCAACGTCGCGCTCGGCCGAGCTGCTGCCGAAACCGCAATCGCGCCACAGTTCGATCGCCTTGGCGCAATCTTCAGCCGCAACACCCGCATAAACCTGATATGCCCCGGCAGAGGCCGAGACAGCGCCGGTGTTCGTGCCGGGGATCATGGCGTGCAGGTGCCGCGCACCTTCATACCTGCAGGTGCAGCTCGATGATCTCTTCCATGAGCACGGGTGGACGGTGCAGATACTGCGTCGTGCGCCGTTTGGCTTCGATGTCGTCGTAGATGAACTGGGCCTTCTCGGTGCTGATCTGCAGCACCTCGCCCAGCTCGCTCGCCGACACATCGTGATTGCGAGCCCACAGCGCCAGATCCATCTGCTGGTACGGCAGCGCGAAGTAGAACTCGTCCTGGCCCTGCGGCAGGCTATAGGTGTCTGTCGTTGGCACCGCGGACGTGATGCGCTCGGGCAGGCCGAGATGCCGCGCAAGCGCATACACCTGTGACTTGTAGAGGTGCGCGATCGGCTTCACGTCGGCAGAGCCGTCGCCATTCTTCACAAAAAAACCCTGGTCGTACTCCAAACGATTGGGCGTGCCCACGACCGCGTAGTTGAGTCGGTCGGCGTGGAAATACTCGAGCGTCTTGCGCAGGCGTTGTTTGAAATTCGTCGCGGCGACGATCTGCAGGTAGTCCTGCAGGTTGAGGCGCTCCTCGCGCCGCTCGCCGCTGGGCCCGACGGCGATCAGCTTGAAATGGTTGAAGCGTCCTTCAGTGCCGCCCGAGATCACGATCTTCATGCGCCACCCCTCGCCGTATTCGGGGATGGCACGGCGGATCGCCTCGTCACGCCACTTGTAGCAGCCGATGCCGACTAGCGCCGGCGCGATGTCCTGCACTTCGTACCGCACGCCGAGATGCTTGGCCAGTGCCACGCCGCGCAGCGAGCTGTCTTCAGAGGAGTCGCGCTCCGGCAAAACGAGCGCGTACACACGCTCCTTGCCGACGGCACGCACCGCCAAGGCGATCGACGCCGAGCTGTCGATGCCGCCGGAAATCGCCACGACGAGGCCGCGCTTATGCAATACGTTGGCGGTCATCTCACGCAGCTTGTTCGCGATCTTGGTCGCTTCCGCTTCCAGGTCGAGGTTCAGCACCGCCCAGGACAGTCGTTGTCGGGTACTCACGTCTTACTTCCTCTGCTTGAGTTCGGCGCGTCGCAGCTTGCCCGTCATGGTGCGAGGCAGGCTGTCGACCATCTCCACGAATTTTGGAATCTTGTAGGCAGCCAGACGCTGACGGCAATGAGCCTGTACCTGCATCGGGCTCAAACTGGCCCCGGGCACCGGCACGATGAAAGCCTTGATTGCCTGGCCCAGCCTCTCATCGTCGACACCTGCCACCGCAATTTCCTGCACCTGCGGCAGTTCGGCTATCACGTCCTCGATATCCTGCGGATGCACGCGATGTGCACCGGTCTTGATCATGTCGCTGCGGCGGCCGGATAGGTAGAGATAGCCGTCCGCGTCGAGCGAACCCATGTCCCCGGTATTGAGCCAACCATCGTGCTTCACCGCGGCAGTCGCGACATCGTTACACCAGTAGCCGAGCATGACGTTCGGCCCTCGTACCCATATGCTGCCGACTCCGCCGGTATCGAGCACGGCGCCATTCTCGCCACGCACTTCGATATCGACTCCCGCAATCGCACGACCGACTGATCCCAGTTTCCGATCGAGCATGTGCGGCGGCAGATAAGTCAGCCGCGCCGTTGCTTCGGTCTGACCATACATCACGAACACTGCCGCACCCGGCAGGGCCTCGCGCAGTTTTTGCGTCAGGGCCGGCGACATCGCACCGCCTGCTTGCGTCACGTAGCGCATCGCGGCGAGATCGTGATCCGCGAGCTTCACTCGCGACAGCAACAAGGCGAACGTCGAAGGCACACCGGCGAAGCCCGTCGCACGCTCCCGCGCGATGCTAGCGACCACGATGTGTGGATAGACCAGATTCTTCTCCAGCACCAGCCGGGCACCCACCTGCACATGGGTATGCAGCACGGAACTGCCGTACGAGTAGTAGAACGGCAGTACCGTGACGATGCTGTCGTCGCCGGTAAGCCCGAGATATTGCACGATCGCTGCCGCATTGCTTGCCAGATTCGCCTGGCTGAGCACGACACCTTTGGGCTGACCGGTCGTGCCGGAGGTGTACAGGATGCAGGCCGGCGCATGCTCGTCAACGGCACGCGGCGGCGCGTGCTCGGCACTCAGCGTCAATCCGAAAGGGCTGCGCGGATTTCCCGTGCTGCGCCAGTGCCGGGCCGCTGCCACGCTCGCTCGTGCTGCAAGCGTCGCTTCGTCATTATCCGCATCGGTCAGCACAAACGATGCCTCGCAGTTTGCGAGCCAGGCCTCGAAATCACGCAGCTTGGCCGCAGCGTTCAGCAGCACGGCCACACCACCGGCCATCAGCACTGCGTAGTAGGCCGCGGCGAACTCGGCGCTGTTCTGCATAATCAGTACGACACGCTCGCCGTCCTGCAATCCCTGCGCACGCAGCTCGCGCGCGATGGTGCCCGCTTGCTGCAGCAACTGCTCATAGGTGACTGTCGCAGCACCGTCCTGGATTGCCGTGGCCTGCGGAACGCGCGCCGCCGTCTGCAGCAGATTTCCGACGAGCGTGGGGAATCCAGACACAGGCGCAACCTCTCTACCGCGCCGCCTGCTTGCGTTCGACGAAGGCGACCACGTTGTCGACCGCGTCCAGGTTGTCCGGCACCATCTCGTCGTCGGCGATCTTGATGGCGAACTTCTCCTCCAGGAACATGATCAGCTCGAGGATACCGGTCGAGTCCATCGCGCCGCTCTGCATGAGCGATTGGGCATCGGCGAGCTTCGAGGGATCCTCGGTGAACAGATAGTTCGTCAGGATGAAATGACGGACTTGTTGTTTGATCGACATGAACACGGCCCTTGCACGTTTGGTTGAGCTTCTGGTGACGGACGATGGGTGACAGCGCGGTTGTAACCAGCTGGCGTCTTGGATTCAGTTATGCGCCGCGGCGGCGCTGGCGAGGCCGGCATTGTATGCCGCGGCCGCCTCGCCGCGCTTCAGGAACAGCTCCTCTACCAGCATCGTCGAGAGAATCCCCACGAAGGCCATGTTGTCGGCGAAGCCGATGGCACGTCCGGCGCGACATTTCGCCAGCAGCCGCTGTACCGCGGAGCCGTCGAAATATCCCGCGCTGCCGAGACGTTGCGGACTGAGCAGTTCCTCGACCCAGGCGGGCGCCCGGCCGTCCTTAAAAAACGATTGAATGTCCGGTGAGCGGTAGGGCTGCTTGACGCGCCCACCCACCTCCGGCGGCAGCAGGTGCGCGAACGCCCGACGCAGGACCGCCTTCTCCTTGAGCCCGCGCAGCTTGTAACGCGCTGGCAACTGGTTGGCGAATTCGACCACTCGATGATCCAGGAATGGCACTCGTCCTTCGACCGAATTGGCCATGGCCACGCGATCACCCTGGGACGACAGCAAGTAGCCGAACAGCAGGGTCTGCGCCTCCACGAACTGGTCACGACTGAGTCCAGACCAGCGCGCGAAATCCGGCGGCAGCATTTCTGAAAGCGCCGCTTCAGGAACGCACCCCGCCATCTGTGCCTGCACATCCCGCGACAGGAATGCGTGCAATCGCCGCGTCGTGACCCAACGCTGCGAGTGACCATAGAACGGCGAATCGACGTCGCGCAGGCCCTGGCCGAAAAACGATTCCGCGTAAGCGGCGCTGCCGACCGGCGAATGACGCAGGTACGGATACAGGCGCCTCAGCAGCTGCGGACGCGAGCGCGACTCGGGCCGACGGGCCCAGAAGCGGCGGATCTGCGCCTCTTTGAACAAGTCATAGCCGCCGAACACTTCGTCCGCGCCCTCGCCGCTCAACACGACTTTGAAGCCGCAGCGCCGCACGTGCTCCGAGAGAATCATCAGCGGCACCGGCCCGGTGCGCACGATCGGCGTCTCGGTGTGCGCGATCAGCCGCGGGAAAGAGGCGGCGATATCACCGTGCGTACAGCGTACGGACGTGTGTTGCGTGCCCAAGTGCCGCACCATGATTTGCTGATGCGAGCTCTCATCGAACTCAGCGTCGTCGAACACCACCGAGAACGTGCGCAGCGGCACATCGGAGCGCGTCCGCACCAAGGCCGCAATGATCGAGGAGTCGAGCCCACCGCTCAGATAGGCGCCCACCGGCACGTCGGCCCGCAACTGCAGGCGCACAGCATCCGACATCAGCTCGCGCACCTGTTCGGCGGCCTCGTCGAACGAAAGGCGCGAGCTATCGGCGGCGGCCGGATGCGACCAGTGCCAGTAATGCACCAGTTCCTCGCGCTCGCCCTCCAGCTTCAGCATGCAACCCGGCGGCACGCTGCGAATGCCGGCGAAGACCGTGCGCTCGCCGACCGTCGACCAGAAGGTGAACACTTGGGCGAGGCCGTCTACATCCAGCCGGCGGGGCTGGCTGCTCACGGCGAGGATGGCTTTGATTTCCGATGCGAACAGGATCCGCCGGCCGTCACGCTGCACGAAAAGTGGTCGGATACCCAGGCGATCCCGCGCCAGCAGCAGTCGCCGGCGCCTCGAATCCCACAGCGCGATCACGAATTGCCCGTTCAGGTGATGGACGAAGTCATCGCCGTACTCTTCGTAGGCATGCACGATGGTTTCGGTGTCAGACTGCGTCCGGAACACGTGGCCGGCCCGTTCCAGGGCGGCCCTGATCTCGATGAAATTGAAGATCTCGCCGTTGAACACCGTCCACACGGACTGGTCTTCGTTGGCGATCGGCTGGTCGCCGGAGGACAGATCGATGATGCTCAGGCGCGCATGGGCGAGGCCGACCGGGCCTTCCTGCAGGTAGCCAAAACCGTCCGGACCGCGGTGCGCGAGCGACTCGATCATCTGGCGCAGTTGCCCACGATCGCAGGGCTGCGCATCAGGCAAGCTGAGAATTCCGGCGATTCCGCACACGAGGCAACGACGCTCCAGACGCCAAACACTCCCGCAGCCGCACCCAGGCGCCGCCGCAGGCCTATGATTCATACTAGCGCAGGCCCCGGTGTATCTGTCGTGACTGCCCTCACAGCGACCAGGATGCGAAGAAGCAGACCGCCGACTCGACTTCGAACTCGTCCGATAGAGGCACGAACGGGACCGGCCCCGAGCGGAACAGCCCGCCGATTCTCGCTCCGCCCCACGTCCCCATCCGTCCAGACCATGGCCTCGACAGCTCGAGCTGCACGCCGGCGGACTGAGCCGGCAAACGCTCACCGCGCGCCAGCGCCGCAGCAGCGAGCGCAAAGATCGTGACCTCTGCACTGGCGGGTTCCGCTTGCCGGCCCACCCCCGGGTGGATATCGACAAGGTTCAGAGCAACCTGCCCCGCCCAGCGCCACCCCCGCCTCGCTACACCGTGCCAACCCACCTGCGCCAGCAGCCGCCGCGCTCCATGGGCGACGCTGATCTCGTCGCTCGAGTTCGCGGCGCCATTGGCAGCACCGTCCTGCGGCCCGCTCCAGAGGTAGTACTGCAAGCTACCGTGATCGGCCACGCAAGTCAGCTCGCGGTAGACCGTCTGCACATCGTCGTACTCGTCCTCTGCGGCGCTGGTCGGCACTCCGGCTCGTTGCGCGGCATCGCCGAGAGCATCGATGCCTCGATGCGGTGCGTACACTGCATCCGGTATCAGTAGCTTCGGTCGCAGCCCGTCCGGACCTGAGGCGATGAAGGCATGCGCCAGCGCACTACCCATCGGCAACACCACGTCGGTCTCTTGCAGGTCAGTGCGCTCGAGCAGCCAGGCGGCCAGATCGGCTCCATCGGTGATCGCGATCTCCCAGCGCAGCAGCCTCGGCGGCACGTCTGCGGTGCGTGACTTGAGCCGCACCGCCCCTTGCGCAGCGAGTGTAGGCGCTTGCGCATCGTGCGCCATCGTCCCGACGAACAATACCGAAAGCGGCTGTTTCGACGCAGTTCGCTCACACGCGGCGCAAGCGCTCGCCGCGAAGGTACGCACCGTTCGATTCGCAGCCAGTAGTGTTTCGACGCAACGCTGGCCGATGCTGGAAGGCAGCCACTCGAAACTGGAGTTGTACTGTACGAGCGTCGACGCTTTGCGCTTGTACGGCTCGTCGCCGCGGCTGAAGTCTATCCAAGCCAACCCGCTGCGCCGCGCATACGATGCGAGCGAAGCGAGCAGCAGGCTCCCCGGCGAACACTTCTCGTAAGCGGCATCGAAAGCGGGTTTGTAATAGATAATGGTGTCGCGCGAACGAAACCCCAAATGCATCGCTACGATGATGCCGTCCAGGCGCAGCAGCGAAAGCACGACGCGCCCTTTGCGGGCTGCACTAGTCACCAGTTCGCGGTAGAACTGCTGATTGCTCAGCTTAACGAACAGGCTCGGGTAAGCCGTGTTGCGCCAGCGCTGCTCATGCAGGCGAAACAATTCCGGCAGCAGCTCCAGGATCGTCACGGGCTCCAGGCAGTGCTCGACCTCGACCCGACCAAGCGCCTCCAGCCGCCGCAGCTTGCGCCTGACGTCGCGACCTTCCTCGACCTCGCGCGCGCGGGCGCCATCATCTAGGCGCAGCCTCGGGCAGACACTCGATCGGCGCCACTTGATGCCGCTCATCCCTGCCGTGCGCGCCTGCTGCAGCAGATGCAGGCCAAGCAGCGAGAACTCTGGGACTTCGTCGAACTTCGCCCGACCGCCGGCCGCGACCTTGGCAGCCAACGGTCGCAGCAGCGAGTGCAGGATCGACGGCATACCGTCGGCAACGATGAACAGCGAGTAGTCAGCATGCTCTTCGCCGACGAAACGAATCTCGCCGGCGCCGCGCCCGCCGTCCGACTCGATGCGCTCGTATAAGGGAGCCGCCCCGACCAAGCGTCCGGCGCAGCGCGCCACGACCAGGAACAAACGGTCTTGCGGCCGGGCGAAGCAACTCCACCACGAGGCCAGCCATTCGTACGACTGGAACACGGTGGCGTCCGGGCAGGCATCCACCAGCTGTTGCCACTCGTCCGGTTCCACCGACGCAACACTGTCCAGAACCGTGACCTCGATCTGCGGCGTATTGACAAAGCTCGACATACAATTGCCTAAGAAGTCCTTTGGCGGATCGTACTCATTGCACGTCCTCCCAGTCAGATGCGCAGCGCGGATCAGCCCGTGACCCGCCGCGGCCGGCTGCTCACTGTCATTACGGTCGTCATCGTGGTGGCCGCCGTCCTGTTCGTCGCCCTGCCTCAGGACCGCGCAATCTTCCGCGTGATCGAAGACAGCGGACATGCTCCCGCGTTCGCTATTCTCACTTTCGCTCTCGCGTATCACTTGCGCTCCCGTGCCAACAGCCGGGCGATCGCCGCGGCGGTCGCCCTCTGCCTCGCACTGACCACCGAAGCTGCACAACGCTTCGTGACCTACAAGGATCCTTCGCTACACGATTTGTTTTTCGACGGAGTCGGCATCCTCGCAGGCCTTTGCCTGGCCTCGAGAGTCCATGAGGCCGGCTTCGCGTCGCGCCGGTTCTTTCTGGTGGCGTTGATTGCCGTAGCGCTCACTCCGCTCGCCTGGTGTCTGGCTGCCTATGCCGACCGCGGCGGGCAGTTCCCGGTGATATTCCGTTTGAAGTCACCCTTGGACTTATACTTCGTGCAGCGCACTCCCACTATCGGCACAGCCGAGTTGCTTCACATATTCCGCGGCACACGCGCTCTGCCTCTGCCTCTCACCCGCGGCGCCGGCATCGCGCTCGATGAGCCCTATCCGGACTGGAGCGGCTGGCACATTCTCGCCGTCGATATCGAAAATGCAGCACATCGAAACGTCCGCGTTCGATTACGGGTACATGACCGAATCCACGATCAGAGTTACGAGGATCGATATAACGCCGCGCTCGAGCTGCCGGGCGCGCAACGCCGGATTTTCCGCTTCTCCGTCGAGCAGATCGCTGCGTCGCCGGCGAATCGCACCCTCGACCTGCGTAGTATCGCCGGCGTCGGACTGTTTGGCTTGGACGCCGCGCAGATTGATCAGCCGCCGCTGCTGCTGCACGGCGTGTGGCTCGAGTGAGCGAACGTCGAATCTTCTTACAACCTCACATGATCCGCTTCGCGCTGGCCGCTCTGCGTCAAACCAAAGGGCATTACCGCAACCTGTTGCTTCCCTGCGCTGCGCGCTTGCGGTATTAGGATCGTCGCATGCAAACCTCGAAAAGTGACGCGATCCGGCTGCCCGAACTCGACCTGCTGCGCTTCATCGCCGCGTTCGCGGTCACGCTGTATCACTACGTTTCCTCCTATGTGTCGGCCACGGATCTGGAACGCAGTGGCTTGGCCGGCCTGTCCGCGATGACTCGCTACGGCTACCTTGGGGTCGACCTGTTCTTCATCATCAGCGGCTTCGTGATCCTGTGGAGTTCGCTCGGTCGCGGACCCGTGCAGTTCGTCATCTCGCGCGTGAGCCGGCTCTATCCTTCGTTCTGGGTCGGCATGGCGCTGACCGCCATCTGCATTGCCCTGCTCAGCCCGCTCGCGCCCGACGTCGATACCGCGCCGCTCGACCTGCGCACGCTCGCGGCCAACGCGACCATGGTGCCCTCTATCTTCGATGCGCGGCTGATCGACGGCGTGTACTGGACGCTCGAGATCGAGATTCGTTTCTACGCGCTCATCTTCCTGCTGCTTGCCTTGCGCCAGATGAGCCGAGTCGAATGGTGGCTGTATGCGTGGCTCGCCATAGCAATCGCTGCGCGCTTGTTCCATCTGCCGTGGATCGTCGACTACTTCGTGCTCGATCCATACGGTCCGTTCTTCGCTGCCGGTTGTCTCTTCTACGTGCTGATGTCGCGGGGTTTCTCCATCGCACGACTGCTGTCACTACTGGTCGCTGCCGGCGCAAGCATGTGGGTGTCGGTGACACAGCGCTCGCAGTTCATCACGCCCGATGCTCTGTCCGCGTGGGTAGTGCCTATCCTCGTCGCGACCTTCTTCGCGGCGTTTGCGTTCATCGCCATACACCGCCGCGATTCGACAACAGGCGCATCGCCCATCGCATCCCAGCTCGGCGCTTTGACATATCCCCTGTATCTTGTACATGCCATCGTGGGCAAGCTCGTTTACGAGGCGCTGGCACCCGTCCTCGGCGTACCGGCAAGACTGACCTTGATTTGCGTGCTGGCTCTGGGTGTCGCCTACGTGATCGCAGTGACCGTCGATGTTCCCGGGCGGCGGGCGCTGCAGCGCTTGCTGCAGCAACTGGTCCACCGCATCGGCCTTGCGCAACCGACATCGAAGGCCAACTCGCCTACCTGAGTCGATCGCGCTCGACAGCGTCGCGCATGGGCCGACAGCGGAGTTCTGTGACGCAGTTCCGCTTTTGCTGTTCGCGTAAGCGAGCCTCTGTCGCGGTGCCGCGACGCGGAGCTTTGCTTTCATGCTCGCACTAGGCGGCCTTTCAGTAAGTTCCTTATCTACGTGGGATGCAGCGAAGCCCTATTCTCGCATCGCTTATGTCCGGTACGTCGCGCGCTGTTGCCGTCGGGCGACGCGTTGCGGGATCCGACCCCGGTGAATTAGCCTGCCGCGAACGATATCGGCGGGCGCCTCCAGGGTCGACGCTTGCGACCGGACACTGGATGACTGGCGTCAGGTGCTCCCTCCAACAACAGCGAGAGTGACGGAATGAGAATGAGATTGTCTAGCAGTCAATTGATCGCGCGCGCAGTGCGCACCTTGTTCGCGGCCGCTGCCGCGCTGACCATGTTCGGTGCCCACGCAGGGCAGATCGACAGCATTAGCGGCACGGTCGCCAACGGTCAGACGATCGTCATCAACGGCTCTGGCTTCGGCAGCAAGGCCAATGCCAAGCCGCTCTACTACTGGGACTTCGAGAACGGCACGGCGACCTCGCCGCTCAGCCGCAACTCGTTCGACGGCGGTGTGCGCGGCGCGTTGTCGACCGCGACTTCGCTCAAGCCGCTCAACTCGAGGGGCATTCTCACCATCGACGTCGCCGGTCAATCCGACGCGATGGGTCCGGATGGTGTGCCCTTCTCCTCGAACTCGCTGTACGTGTGGGCGAAGAAGTACTACGAGTTCAACATCGTCACCGATGCCGCCTCCAATGGCCTCAACCTGAAGTTCTTCCGCTTGTGGTACCCGTACACGCACAACGTCTACTCGAGCTATGCGGGCGGCAGCGGCGGCGCGAACAGCGGACGCGTCGTGGCCGAAATGACGGGCACGGCAACGACGTGGTTCCAGCTGCCGCACCAGTCGGACAAGTGGATCATCGACGAATGGGAGTATCGTGCCGGCAGCATCGGCGCGGTCGATGGAATCCTCAACTACACTCGCGGCGGCATCTCTGCCTTCCCGCGCGCTAACCGCATCCAGATGCGTACGTCGTCATATCCGAACTCGTACAGCGTCCTGTACTTCGACCAGATTAGCAACAACCAGCTGAGCGCCGGCAAATACCTGCATTTTGATGCCATCTACGTCGATGACACCTGGCACCGCGTGGTGATCAGCGATGAGGCGACCTGGCAGAACATCGTCTACGGCAGCGGCGGCACCGAGCGCAGCCGTGAAGTGCAGATTCCGATCACCTGGAGCGACTCGCGCATCGAGATCTCGGTGCGTCAGGGCGGCTACAGCAGCCTCACCGGCAAGTATCTGTACGTCATCGGAGCCGACGGCAACCCGGTGAACAGCAGTGGCTTCCGCATCGGTGACGCGAGTACCAATCCCCGTCCGCCGAGTTCGGTCTCTGTACAGTAACAGTCGAAAGAGGCAGTGCCCGTCAGACATCGGGCACTGCCTGCGTCCCGCGCAGCTCTCGTCTCCTTTCGCAGGTTCACGATGACTCCATTTGCCCGCCTCCCGATGCGCTGGCTCGCCGCGCTGGCTATGTTCGCCGCAGGCATCAGCCATTCCGCCCCCGAACCTGAGTCGCTGTGCTCGCGCGCCGTGACGATCTTCTGCAGCGGCTTCGAGGAAGGCAGCTTTGGCATCTGGGATGACTACGATGGCAATCCGGCGCCGTGGAACACGCTTGTGCTCGAACCCGGCCCGCTTTCCCTGAGCGACAACACCGTCGCCCGCGTCCGCGTGCCCGAGGGCCGCGGCGGCCACGACGTGGTGAAGATCCTTCCGAGCCAGCACGATCGGCTGTTCGTGCGCTGGTATCAGAAGTGGGAGAGCGGCTACGACTTCAACGCCGACAACCACGGCGGCGGCTTCCACGCCGGGCATCGTGACTACATGGGGCGCTCCGGCAATCGCCCGACCGGTTCCGACTGGTTTTCGGCGTGGATGGAGCCCGTTAAGGGCCGCCTCAATCTCTACGCGTACTATCGCGGCATGTACCAGGACTGTGCCGACCCGAACGGCTCCTGCTGGGGCGATCACTTCCCCTGCTTCCTCGATGACGGCGGCTACTGCAAGAAGCCCGAGCATCGCGAGCGCATCATGCCACCGCTGCTGCAAACCAACCGCTGGTATTGCCTCGAAGTCGAAATGAATGCCGGCACGCCGACCTCCACCGAGGCGGGCGCCAACGGCTCGCTCAACTACTGGATCGACGGCGTCGAGTACGGACCTTGGACCGGCCTATGGTTTCGCACGACATCAAATCTGAAGATCAACATCTTCAGCCTCGGCCTGTTCTTCCACAATACGCACACTTCGGCCGGACACATGTACGACAACATTGTCGTATCAACAGAGCGCATCGGCTGCTTGGACTCCCCGCGTCCCAACGCGCCCAGCAGCCTGACTGCAAACTAGGCCGACGTAAGACAGATCGACACTCTCACTGCGCGACAGCGCGTCCGCGCAGCTTCAGTACTTCGTTCGATAGTAGGCGTCGCCACGGATGGTGTATAACGCGCGCGTTTTCAATCAATGTCGCGCGTAATGAAATCCGGCCTTATTGCTCTCGCACGCAAGTACGCACCCTCCCTTTGGGAAATAGTCGTTACGATTCGCGTCAAGCTGACCCCGATCCGCCGCTACATCGAGAGCAAACTGATTCCCGCCGCGCGCGCCAGGATCGGCGACGGCGACATCCTCTACGTAGGCGTAGCACACTACACACGCGATTATCCTCAGCGCTTTGCTCCAGCGACGGTCGCGACCATCGACATCGAGCCTTCCGTCGCCCGCTATGGCGCGGCCGTACACCGCGTGGGCTCGGTGACCCAAGTGGACACTCTGTTCGGCAAACAGTCCTTCGACATGGTGTTCCTGATCGGAGTGATCGGCTGGGGCCTGAATACGCGTGAGCAGGCCAACGCGGCGCTCGAATCGATCTCGGAGGTGCTGCGTGACGGCGGCGTCCTCATCGTCAGTCGTGATGACATACCGCCTCGCAACAGCGTGCAAATGCAGGATCTGCACGCACTCACCCGCTTCGAGCCCTGCGAGCTTGCCGGTATCGACGCCTCGCGCGTCAAGATTCGCGATCCCAAATACCGGACCGAGCTGTTCTTCTACCGCAAACTCTAGATGCGTCGAGCCTGGAGCGGTGGGTAGCCGCTCAGCGCTTCGGCGTGAACTCGCCGATACGCGCGTGCCGGTAACCGAAGAAGTGCCGGATCGCTTCGATCGTCCGTTCCGCCGCACGTCCGTCGCCGTAAGGGTTGACCGCGTTCGCCATGCGGTCGAAGCTGCGGCGGTCGTCCAACAGCTTGCGGACCCAGCGCACGATCGTCGCGCGGTCGGTGCCGACGACCCGCGCCGTTCCGGCGCGCACCGCCTCCGGCCGCTCCGTCACATCGCGCAGCACCAGCACCGGCTTGCCCAGCGAGGGGCCCTCTTCCTGCAGCCCCCCGGAATCCGTAACGATGAAGCGCGCCCGCTCCATGAAGTACAGGAAGTCACCGTATTCCAGCGGCGGCAGCAGATGCACGTTCGGCAGGCCGCCGAGCGCGGCTGTTGCCGGACCCTGTACGTTGGGATTGGGATGCACGGGATAAACCAGGTTGAGATCCGGCTTGGCGCTGGCGACATCCGCGAGCGCCGCGCAGATGGACTCGAGCGGCGCACCGAAGTTCTCGCGCCTATGCGCCGTGATCAGCACGAATGGCTTCGCCGCCAGGCGCTGCAACTGCGCCGACGGCGCTGCGACCACGCCTTTACGCAGCCTGTCTCTCATGATGCGCAGCGCGTCGATGCCGGTGTTGCCCGTGATGTAGATGCCTTTTGGATCGATGCCCTCCTTCAGCAGGTTCTGCCGCGACTTCGCGGTCGGCGCGAAGTGCAAGCTCGAAACCGCGTCGGCGGCCACACGATTCAACTCCTCCGGGAACGGATTCGCCTTGTCGAACGAGCGAAGGCCCGCCTCCACGTGACCTACGGGTATCCGGTGATAGAACGCGGACAGCGACGCGGACAGCGAAGTCGTGGTGTCGCCATGGACGAGCACCATGTCGGGCGACTCTGCCTTCAGCACTTTCTCCAACCGCTCCAGCACCTTCACAGTGATCGCCGTGAGCGACTGCTTGGGCGTCATCACGTCCAGATCGTGGTGGGGAACGATCCCGAACAGCGCCAGCACCTGATCGAGCATGTGGCGGTGCTGCGCGGTGACGACGACACGGCAATCGAATTCTTTCGGCCGCGCACGCAGCGCCAGTACCACCGGCGCCATCTTCACAGCCTCGGGACGAGTGCCGAAGACACAGAAAATTTTCTTCATTTTGTTACGAATGGCTACGAACGGGCGTGTCTGACGTTGAAAGTATCGGTCACGGTCGCGAGTGCCGCCAGCATCGTCGCCGCGTCCCTTTCCCAATGGAATCTCTCGGTGACCGCACGGCGGCCGGCGGCGCCCAGCGCTTCACGCGTGTTCGCGTCCGTGAGCCCTCTCACCGCTTGGACGAGTTGCGACGGGTCGGTGTCGTGGTACACGCGGCCACACCGAGCCCCCTCGACGATCTGTCGCAGCGTCCGGCACTGCGTGACCAACACCGCTTTGCCTTGCGCCATATAGTCGTAGATCTTGTTTGGAATCGTTGTATCGGTGTGCTCGGTGAGCAGATGCGGTATCAGGCAGATGTCCGCCTCACCGATCAGCGACGGCACCTCCTTCTGGTCCACCCAGCCCGGCAGCAGCAGGTTGCGCTCGACACCGAGTTCGGCTGCGAGCTTGCGCAGCTGCGGCTCCATCACTCCTTTGCCGACCAGGATCACTAGCACGTCCGGATCGATCTCCCGCAGGCCGGGCAAGGCCCGCACGACGATGTCGAGGCCGCGCTTGCCATCCATGTTGCCGACGTACAGCAGCTTCAAACCTTGATGACGCGCGATCTGCTCTGTCACCTCGCCACGCACCGGTTCGTAGACAAGGTCGAGCCGCGGCGTATTCTCGACGGTCCACGCCGGCACACCGCCGTTCGTCAGGCCGATCACACGCAGCCGGCTGGGCTCGGACACCGCGAAGATGCCGTCGAGCTTCGGCAGGATCCAGCGCTCGAGGCGGCGCAGCCAGGAGGGGTTGCGCAGCAGATAGTCCCAAGGCTGTGGCCCGAACAGATCCCACGTGGCCTGGATCATCGCCGGGTAGTTTTCCGCCATGTCGAGCACCACCGGTCTCCCGGTGGTGCGGCCAGCCCACACGGCGGCGGCGGTCAGCGGCAGGTCGCGCACCATGATCACGTCGCTGTTTTGCTGCCGCACAGTGCGCGCGATCGCCCGTATCCACCACGGCGAGAAGAAGGCCGGGAAGTTCATCAGGTCGCGATCAATCCGCGTCCATCCGATCGGCAGACGGTGCACCTCCACGCCCGGGCGCAAATTCTCTTGCCGCGGCTTGCCGGCGCGATTGCGCGACAGGATGACGACCTGATGACCAGCGTCTGCGAGGCTCGAGGTGAACTTCTCAACGCGAATGTCCCAAGGATACTCATCCTGAAAGACGTAACAGACTTGCAAACTAGGCTCCCCCGCAGCAGGCTGACATCGAGCGTATCTTCTTAACTGCGGTCACTTCTGTGCCACGATCCAGGTCACTATCGGCCATTCTGGATCTGTGCGCGTGGCCACCTTATGCAGCGGGTGCCAAGTGGCGTGCGGCACGGGATCAAAGTGCAGGCCGCGGCGCATCCATTGCAGGGCCTCGAAACTGCCCCAGCCGCCGCATTCGATGACATTCGAGAACTTCCTGCACAGCAGACGCAGGGCGTCGGGAGTGTAGCGCCAGAAGTCGCTCGGCGAGCCGTGCACCGGAAAGGCGAATACCGTCGTATGCACGGCGATGCCGCCCGGCTTGAGCACGCGACGGCTCTCCTCCATCGCCGTGAACGGATCGCCCTCGACATGCTCGAACACCTGGTCGGAAGTCACGATGTCGAACTGATCGTTCTCGAACGGCAGCGAGGTGATCGTGTACTCAGGGTAGTTCGCCTCGGTGATCTGCGCGGGCTTGACGCCCATCATGTCCATGAGGTGCTTGGAGTGGCTGATCGACAACCCGCTAGCCACCTGCGAGCGCAGTTGCTTGCCCACTTCGGTCAGCCGCCTGTACATCGAATAGCGCGTCATATGCATGCCACGTGGCAGTCCGAGCATCGTCGCACGCCAGAAGCGCCGTCTCAGCTCGATAATGAACTCGCTCATTAAATCCTCCCACATCGGTTGGTAAGCGTGCGGCGTCGGCGATCCGCTCAGCGAGACCTCTCGCGTAGCCGGTACAGCCATGCGAGCGGTGAGAACGATTCCGTGTAAGCATCGTAGACGATCACATCGTCCGCTTCGTTCAGCGTGTGCACACCGTGCCTGCCCCTCGGACCGAGCGGCGGCGCGATGCGCCAGCAAAAACGTTCTTCGTATTCGTCCGGCGTCAGCGCCACGATCTCATATAGACGCAGTGCTCCGCCATAACGCTGCGTGCAATCCTGAGCCGGGCGGTAGCACGCACCACCGGCCTGAAAGACCCGCCCGGCAGGCCTCGCACGTGCAATGTCGATGACGATCGGATTGAGCCGGTGAGCGTGCCACGGGCCTTCGAGGGACTCGGCATGATACGCGTGCAGATGGGTGTTCGATCCCCGGCGGGCGGCCGAAGTACACAGAATCCACCAGCGGCCGCCGTGACGGAACACGGTCGGATCGACGGCAGGCACTCCCTCCAGCAGCGGCTTGGAGTCGAGCACCTGGCGCGCATCGTCCGACAGGCGATGCAGCGTGATCTCGAACGAGTGACTCGCTTCAGGGCAGCAATAGAGCGCACCGTCGTGCCTGAACACGTGCGGATAGCTGAGGTGGTAGCCGGGCTTGTCGATGAGCTTGTGAATCTCGACGATCTTCCCGGCCTCGTTCAGCTCGACGCGAGCAATCACGCCGCGCCCACGCCGCACTTCCATCCATTCCGCGAGCAACACGCGTCCCCCAAGGCCCGGCACGACGAATGGGTCGGCCAGGAAATTCCCGCCCGGCAGCGGTGGCAGCAAGCGGCCGCGAGCGAGCCAGCCGCAGTCTGCGGTCAGCGGCCCCGGTGCAAGGCCGATCGTCCAGCGCTGCACCTGGAATGCGGCATACCAGGCGCGGCGCAGCCGTTCCCCGAGTTGGCCCAACAGTCCTGAGCGCGGCGCAGATCGCGGATTCGCCGGGTCCACGCTCTCATCGAGCGACGCAGCCGGTGCGCGCCCTTGCGGCTGGCGTGCGGCCTTCCCCAACACATCTGCAGCAGCTAGCGCGAGCTGATCCAAGGTCGCATCGAGAGACCACGGCGTCGCGCCGATACGAGCGGTGCTCAAGAACTCGCGCTCGTCGGGTGCGATTTGCAGCAAGGTCAAGCGAATGGCTCGTCGATCCTCCGAGAGCGCCGACCACTGCAGGCCGCCGCTGGGTATGTCCCCGACCGCGGTCGCGATCCGCCACACGACGACACCGCCTGATGACAACAAACGCGGCACAGAGACATTGGACAGCCACAAGACGGCAGCGGGGCGCAGCGTGCCGATCGCTTCGAGAAGCGCGTCGACTGCGACGGTTTGCGCGACGCTTCTTGTGTCGACAGCGATCTGCTGCAATGACTGCGAGGTGAACGACGCCAACGACGCGAGGCCGTCATCACCGGCAGCCGAAGTCGAGTTGAACAATGTCGCCGAGCGATCATCGACACACGCGAGAGCGTTGATCCGAATCTCTTGTTGTCGCCCCAGCGCGCGCATGATCTTGAGCGCCCAGTCGCCCACCGCACCTCCGTCAGCGACGACCGCAACAGGCAGCGGTTGTGCTAGAGCTTCGGAGGGCACGATGGTGGAGAATGCCGCGATGCTTGCACTCATGCTGGCGTCCGCCGCGAAAACCTGCGCAATACGGCTTCGAGACTGGCCGCGGAATTGCGTGCATCGAAACGATCACGCGCTGCCGGAGCGTATGCCTCGGCCTCCTGCCTTCCGGGAGCGTCCATGCGTGCGCGCAAGTTGAGCGCGAGCTCATGTCCATTGCCGATCGGAAACAGGCTCGCCGGAGTTCCCTGCAGCACGTCCACGAGCCCGTCACAGGCGCTCGCGATGACGGGCACACCGCAGATCAACGCCTCCATCGGCAGAATCGGGCTGGCCTCGGACATCGATGGAATCACTAGCACATCCAGGCCACGCAGCGTCGCACCCACTTCGTTCGTATGAGGCAGGAACCTGAAATGGTCTCCGAGCGCACTGCGCTCGATAGCGGCCCGGTCTTCGCGCACGAAGCCGCCTGAACCAATCGCGACCACGATCGGCCGCCGTGGTGGCGCCAGCGTTCCGACCAGCTCCTGCATCGCCTTGATCAGCACGTGAAAACCCTTGATGGCCATGAATCGACCCATGAAGCCGATCACGAAGTCCTGCGCAGCGAGCTGCAGCTCGCTGCGCAGATCGCGCCGCGCCGGGGCGCAGAAGCGCTGCGGGTCGATGCCGTTGCGAATCGTCTCCACCGTCGGCCGCGTCGCCGGCCAGAAGCTCATGTGGCGCCTGAAGTTGGTTTCCACGGCGCGGCCGGTCGGCTGGACCACGTCACTCACGCCAAGCGCGCCTGCCAGCACCCACCGTCCGATCTTGATCGACCACTGCTTGCGCAGTGCTTCAGTGAACATGTCGTGGATCGTTACCACGTGCGGCTTGCGGCCTAGGACGACCAGCGGCGCGACCGAAACCGCGGAGCTGTAGCCCTGCGAGTGCATTACATCAACATGGTTCTCCTTCAGCGCCTGTCGAGCGGCCTTGAAGATGTCGCGGATACCGGCCGATGCTGCGCGATACACCTTGGGCTCGAAGGCCGCGAGCGCTTTCACGCACTCATCGAGATCCTCCGAGCGCGGGCCGCACAGCACGAGATCGAGATCTGATCTTGGCATCAGCCCGTAGGTGTAACGCAGGTAGCTGCGGATGCCGCCGACCGGCCAACGGACGACAAGCAATACGGTCAGCTTGCGCGCAGCCACGGCAGTGGTCATTTGATACCGCCGCGGGCCGGAGGCGGCGCAGTGCCGCCACGGGCGGCTATCGCCTGTCGGCGCACGCGTTTGCCGGGTTGGGGCAAGACTCCGAGCACTCGACAACTCACCACTGCGAGACCGGCCACCAGGTACCATTGGTATTCATTGAGGCCGTAACTGGCTACGCTGAAGATCATCAGCAGAATGAAGAAATCGCGCAGGCCCTGCGCCGCCCGCAGCGAGAATTCGCGCTGCTGGCGTTCCGCCTCGGCGATCGCCAGCTTGATGTTCTTCCACGTCGTGACCATGAATGTCACAAATAAGATCAGGCCGATGCCGCCGAGCTCTTGTAGCACCTCCGTGTACAGCGTATGCGAAGGCATCGCCTTGCCGTACGCATGGAAGTTCGCCTCGGCCGACGTGCCGAGACCGTGCCCGAACAGCGGACGCTGCAGCCCGACCCCAAGGTCGATCCACAGGCCTTCGACGCGGCCCTGCGAGGACGCGCCGCCCTTGGCGCTGTGATCCACGATGGAGATATAGCGTTGGCGCTCCAGATCGGACATGGACGCAAAAATGACCACGACGATGACGCCGACCGCGCTCAGCGCCGCCACGCGGTGCCTGGAACGCCAGATCACCAGCAAGCCGAACAGCGCGAGCACGAGCGCCCCCGAACGCGAACTGGTGAGCAGCATCGCATAGAGCAGCGGGGCGAGCAGCAGCACGTACGCCACCTGGTGCTTGCGCGAACCGCGCCCGAGCAGGTGATGCAGGAAGCACACGGCGATGATGATCACGAACGCAAGTCCGTTCGGATTGATCACATCGCTAGGCGCGCCGGCAAGACGATTCATCAGCTCCGCGTCGCCCATATCCGTGAACGAGCCCCAGTAACCGGTGGTGATGTTCAGGAACAAGGGCTCGAGCACACGGAACGTCTGCACTCCGACGAACACGTACAGGAAGATCTTCAATCGCTTCTCAGTCTTCACGGTGGCCACGGTGAAGATGAAGAAGAACAGCGATTTCAGGAACACTTCCCAGCCGCCACGCAACACCGTACCCGGCCAGCGGACGAATGGCAGCGACACCAGCACGTAGATGCTGATGATCAGCAGGATGCGCGAAGCCGTGGCGATCGGCGCCGGCGGGGCGCCGACCTGCTTCTTTCCCATGAAGAGGAACGCGATCGTCGCCGCGGCGAGCAGCAGGTCGATGCGAATCGTACCGAGCGGCGGCACGCGTGAGCCCATGTGCAGAAAGTAGCTGACGACAAACAGGCAATAGCAGATGAATGCCGGCGGCAGCTTCTCATCGACCGAAGCAACGGCCAAGCCAGCCTTCGGCACGGCCCGGGCCGCTGCGATCGAATTGGAACGGGATCGCATGGATTGCATGGTCAGGCTGCCCGCGCGGCATGACGATGCTGCGCAAGTTCATAAACCGCCTGGTAGCCTGCCGCCATACGTTGTGCGCTATATGTTTCATGCACCATCGCATTCGCGGCAGCAGCGAGGGCCGCGAGCCGCTGCGGTCCTTTCTCGACTGCTGCAAGACCTTCCGCAAGACCAGCAACGTCCGCAGGAGGTATCAGCATGCCGAACCTGCCGTGGCCGAGCAGATCAGGCACGCCGCCCACCGCGGTCGCCACGATCGGCACTTGTAACACCATGGCTTCGAGCATGCTCACCGGCAGGCCTTCAGAATAGCTGCTACTCACGAGCGCAGCGCAGGCCGACATCAGCGGCTTCGGATCCGCGACGTATCCACAGAAATGGACGGCTTCCGTGAGCTTAAGCCGGACGGCGTGCTGCTGCAATTCGGCCTGCAGGGCGCCAGCGCCAATGACCAGCGCGCGTAGTTTCGCGCCGCCATCGCGCAGGCGAGCCACGGCTTCGAGCAACAGCGCGTGACCTTTCTCCGGGGACAACCGTCCGACGATGCAGACCGTCGGGCCACCTCGACAAAAATCGAGTGCCGCATGCTCATGCGGCTCCAGCGCCGTGCGCGCCGGCCCGAAATTCACGTCGATGCCGTTTGTGACCACACCCAACATCGCACCAAACTGCCGATCGAGGCAATGCTTGCTTACCATTGCCTGCGTGACGGCGATAACCGCGTCGAGCCGCCGCAGCGCCAGCAGATCAATTTTGCGGTACCAGTAGGCACGGGAGGTCCAATGCTGCGCAGTCCAGCCATGGAGCGTCGCGACGCTGGCACCTCGAGTATCCCTGGGCAATGAGGCGACGAGACAATCAGCCTTGAAGCCATGTGTATGCAGCACATTCGCGCCGATCGTACGCGCAGAGGCGGCAATGTCTTTGGCACCCGTCGTGCTGATACCGCTCTGCACGTATGTGCGCACCACCGGCACGCGGCGCTCCGCGCAGGCACGCTCCAGTGGCTTGGTAGGCTCACCGACGCGACCAAGGCTGCAAACCATGGCACTCATTCCGGACCGCAGTTGCTCGGCGACCAGATCGAGAAGCATGCGTTCGGCACCATACAGCCCTCCGCTGTCGATGACGTGCAGCACCCTAGTGTCGGACGCGATACTCACGTGGCCGCGTCGATCAAGTTCGACTGCCAACCTGGACTGGTCGGGCCGACGTGGAAAATGGCCGCAGCCAGCGCTCGCGCTCGTGCGACAACCCGCGCCAGCCGGTCGCAGTCTTGCGGAACTCCAGGAACGACTCGGAAGCACCGAAGCGCGGAATCTTCAGCAAGTGCGCGCCATCGGCCATGCCCAGCACAGTAGTCACCGCGGAACGGTAGCCTGCCTTCGCCACCAGCTCGACGGTCTCCTTGGTGAAGTCCTCAATGCCTCCGAACGGATAACAGAAGTGATCGCAGGGCTTCTGCAGCATCTCTTCGATGCGCTGCTTCGACCCGAACAGTTCCTGCGCCTGCGTGTCGCGGCTCTCACGCGACAGGTTGGGATGCACTCGCGTATGTGAGCCGACCGACAGACCCGCGGCCTGCCATGCGCGCAGCTGCTCCCAGGTCATCGCGCGATATTCCGCTACGGGCTCGGTGGGCAGCGGTACCGCGAGCTGCGACGACATCTGTTCGAGCGCCACCAAGCAGTCCTCGCGCTCGAACGTCTTGACGACGTCCGCCACGACGTTCCAGATGCCTTCGACCTGATCGTCCCGGTCCCACGTCCACGCATGCTCGACGCCGGCCAGTTCGAGACGCAGCTCGCGCTTGACCGTAGTGAAAAGCATGTACCGGACCGCGTCAGGCCACAGCCAAGTCTCGCGATCGACGTACGCGGATGGCGCATAGACGATCGCCGGCACCTTCCAGCGCAGCAGCAAGGGCATCGCGATTGTGTACACGTCCTCATACGCGTCGTCGATCGTCAGCACCACCGAGTTCGCCGGAAAGCCGCTGCCATCAGCGAGCCGCTGCAGTAGCTCTTCGTAGGACAATGAGTGATAGTGCTGCCGGATCAATTGCAGCTGCACCTCGAAGGCGGCGGCCGAAACCTTGCGCACATGCGGCTCGACACCGAAGCGGTGGTACATGACGATGCGCGGCCGGTTGCGCGTCAGCAACCGCGCCGATTGCAGCGCAGCTGAGATCCCCAGGTTCCGAATGCTCATGCTCGACCCCTCGCGGCTGCTCAGGTGGCAGTCTTGAACGGACGGGTGGTGACAATCGCCCGCGCGATCGAACGCCACGCCGGCCAGTATGCCGGCTTGTAGCGCAGCGCCTTCATCATTTCCTTGATCGCCGGCACGCGGCGGCGCTCGGCAGTGAGCAGGACATCGCCGCGCTTGACATAGCTTTCGGCCCAGGCCTGCTTCATCTGATCCGGCCGCACCGAGTGCGGATAGCGATCCAGGAAGCGCCCCATGATGTGCAAGGCCGCGTCGAGACGCTGGCGGTACTTATTGGACATCTGACCCGGCCAGACGCGGTACATCGTCAGCACATCCTCGACGTACGCGAACTCGTGCTCGACCGACATGCGCAGCCACAGATCCCAGTCGATCCCCATGCCGAGCGATTCATCGAAGCCGCCCACCTTGTCGAAGGCTTCGTGGCGCACAACCGCCGTCACGTAGGGCACGAAATTCTCGAGCAGCAGCTCGCCGGTCACCTTGCCACTGTGTGGATTCCAGTCGCCGCGCGGCAGCCGCTGACCTGTCTCGTCGACGCGCTGGCATCCCGCGTAGACGACACCGACGCGCGGCAGAGCGAACAGCGGTAGCTGCTTATCGAGCTTGTCGGGCGTCCAGAAGTCATCGGCGTCGAGAAAAGCGACGTACTCGCCGCTGCCCAGACGCGCACCATGGTTCTTCGCCACCGCCTGGCCGGCATTCTTCTGTGTGCCGAGCTTGATGCGCGGATCGCCGCACCAGCGCTCAAACAGCTCGGCCGTGTTGTCGGTGGAGCCGTCGTCGACGATGCACACCTCGACATCGCGGTAGGTCTGGTTCAACGCGGACTCGACCGCCTGGCTGAGGAACTTCGCCATGTTGTACGTGGCGATCACCGTGCTGACGCGACCCGGCACGTAAGTGCGCTTGGAGGTTAGATCTTGCATATGGAGAACCGATATTTCCCGGAACGCTCTTGCGCAATGCGCTCGACTTTTTCGACGCTCACCTGGACGTTCGCGCCGAACACTTCGTGCAGCTCCTGCTCGACGGCCGAGACCGTCGATTGATCGAACGACGAGGTCGGCACCACACGCACCTCGAACCGATCGATCGCCGTCTGTACGAGCTGCATCTGGCCTAGGCCGGTGATCCGGGTCAGCGTGCGCTCGACCAGCGAGACACCGGCGACGCGGCTGCCGTCGGCCTTCTTGAGGTAGTCGGCGACGCGCCCCACCAGCTTTTCCAGCAGCGGCAGCTGCCGCCCGCAGGTACAGTGCCTTTCGCTCAGCACGCCGACGTCCTCGACGCGATAGCGGATCATCGGCATGGCGCGATTGAGCAGATCGGTCACCACGATCACCCCCTCCTCGCCCGGCGCCGTTGGTGATCCATCTTCGCGCAGCACCTCGATGACGAGGTGCTCGATGTTCAGGTGCATGCCGTCGTGAATTTCACATTCGGCGGCGATCAGACCGACCTCCTCGCAACCGTAGCGATTTATGACCTTGCAGCCGAACGCGCGCTCGATCACGACCCGCTCCTGCGGCAGCAGCATCATCGAAGTGGCGACAATGCCGCGTGGATGCAGGTCAGTAACACCCTGCTGCACCAGCCACTCCGCAACGATGAAGATCGAATGCGCATGACCGTAGACGATGCGCGGCCGCTCGCGCCGCCAGTGCTCGACGAACTCTCGCAGCGTCACGTCGCTGATATTCATCGTGTCGAGGAAGATCATGCGGCTGTGCAGAGCCGAGCGCAGCTTTGCTCGCCAGCTGTCCGGCTGCGGCGGATTACCCCAGATCGCCATCACCTTGGTGCCTGGATACCAGCCCGCCCAATGGTTGGCGCGCAGCTCATCCCCGTTGCGGATCTGCTGCCAGAGCTTGTCGAGATAGACGACAACCGACTGACCGGTAGAGCCGCCGGTCTTATGCACCACCAGTTGGTCGCGCGCGAACTCGTCCGAAAGCATCTGCTCCGTGTGCTCGCGCAGTTCCGTCTTCGTCAGCAGCGGCAATCGCTGCAGCGACTCGAGCGTCAACTGCTGCGGATCGACCCCGGCCTGCTTGAACTGCTCGCGATAGTGCGGCGAATGCGCGGCCGCGTAACGGCCGATCTCCTGCAGTCGACGGGCTTGCGTCGCCCGCAACTGCTCGATCGGCGCCCACTGCGAGCGCAGTAGCTCGCGATACGTGCGCATTCGTACGCTCGAATCTCTCAGGTCCCACAACGGATGCAGGACGAATCTGGACAGGATTTCCAGCATGTCGCTCCCTTAAGCTCAGGCCCGCTCGACCGGCCGCCCCGTCACCCGGCGCAGCAGATCCTGCACGCGCGCAAGATCGCCACGCGACAGCGCCTTGGTGATGAACGGCAGCACAGCCAGCGCGACCAGCAGGACGCTCTTTTCCGCCAAGCCCATCCAGGTCCAGCCGGGTCCGGCGAAAGTCAGCCCAATCGTGACGACCACCGCCGAGGCAGCCAGCAAGGCCGTGCACTGACCGATCGGGTATGGAATCGGGAAGAACTTCTGGCTGACCGTGAGATAGCTCACACTCTTCGCCAAGTACGCGGCCAGCAGCGCAATGATAGCGCCCGGCAGGCCCAGCCACGCGATCAAAGTCGCATTCAGCACCACATGTAGCGCCGCCGAACCGGTGTTGATGAACATGTGATAGTGCGTGGCCTTCTCTCGCAGGATGCCGTACTCGAAGTGGTACTTGGTGGCGAGAATGATCATCGACAGCGCTGCAAACGGGATGATCCAGCCGGCCTTCTGGAACTCCGGCGCGGTCATCAGGGCCAGGATTTCCGGCGCAAACAGCGCGAGCACCGCGCTCGGCACGATCAGCACGACCATGTGATAGCGGAAGGAGGACGTGAGCAGCCAGGTCGCGTTGGGCGAGCGGCCCATATCGAAGCGCTGCGAAACGAAGGCCATCAGGAAGGGACTGGTGATGAGTTGATGCAGCGCCGTGCCGAGCTTCTGGGCCATGCCCCAGATACCGGCCGCCTCGGTCGACAGGAAGCCGTTGATGAAATAGCGATCGGAATAGCTGATGGCGACGCTGGCGAGTTCGGATGGCATCAGCGGCAAGCCGAAACGGTACATGCTCCTGGCCACAGGGCGGTCGAACTTCAGCCCGACGCGCGACACGATCCACACCAACAGCGGCAGTCCGACGACGAGCTTGGTCGCGAGATTGCCGATCAGGATGGCGAAGATGCCAAGCTTCTCCACCACTATGAGATAGGCGTTGAGACCGACGCCGATCACCAAGTTGGCCATCGAGGCGACCACGAACAGGATCGATCGGTTGACCACGCGCAGGTACACCATGCCCAGGTCGATGACCAAGCCGATCGCGATGGTCACGAACGCCAGCAGGAAAGCGCGGGGATCCACAGGCTCCTTGAACAGCAGACGAGTAAGCGGCTCGTACAGCGGCAGCGACACCAGGAACACCAACACTCCCGCAATCGTCGCCATGATGAATGTGGTACTCACCACGGCGTTGCGCCGCCGCTGATCCTCGTCATCGAAGTAGAACCTGCCCAACGCCTGCGCGACTCCGAGGCTCGCAACCAGGCTGAACATGCCGACGGTCGTCTCGATCAGGTCCAGCACGCCGTAGTCGAATGGGGTGAGGTACGCCGTGTACAACGGCAACATCAGGAAGCTCGCGACCCGCGACAGCATGCTGCCGGCCGCGTAGATCGCCGAGTGTTTCGCCAGGAACCCGAGGCTCGTGGCTCGCGCTTCACCAGCGCTCATGAGGTTCGCACCGCTACGCCGGCACCCTCGCCGCCGCCATTGAGAACGCGCTCGTACAGGTCGGCGTGCCGTTGCGCCATCACGTGCGTCGAAAAATTACTCACCGCATGCTCTCGCGCCCGTTGTCCCATGACCGGGCCTTCGGAGCCGAGCACGACGCGCAGCCTGTCCGCCATCTGCCGCACGTCGCCCACCGGTACGAGGAAGCCGGTGCGCCCCTGCGAGATCAGCTCCGGATTGCCGCCTACGTCGGTGGCGATCACCGCCTTGCCCGCCCATAGATATTCGATCACAGAATTGGAGAGCCCTTCCGTTTCGGAGCACAGCATGCATGCGTCGGCCGCCTCGATATACGGCATCGGATCGCTCTGCGAGCCGACGAAACTGACGTGGCCTGCAATCCCAAGCGAGGCGGCGAGTTGCCGCATCTCCTGTCCATGCGATTGCGAGCCTCGATGCGGCGGATCTTCACCGACCAGCTGCAGCAGGATCTGCGGAAATTCCTCGCGCACGGCGGCGATAGCCTGGATCGCGTCCGCGATGCGCTTGAGCGGGCGCAGATTGGCCACGATGGTGACCACCGGCCGCTGTATCTCGATGCCGAGTCTGCGGCGCGCCTCGCTGCGACCCAGCAGCTCGCTGCGCTGCTCGAATCCGTTCTCGATGACCGCGATGCGATCAGGGGAATAGCCTTCGTGCTGCACCACCGATTGCTTGACGGCATCGCAATTCGCGATGACCGCACTGACTGCGAAACGCTGTGCGCGCAGCAGCCGTAGATTCGACGGTGTGTACCAAAAGCCGAGATCCCGGCGCGAAACGATCACCTTCGCACCACCCAACCGCAGAAACGACGGCAGCGCGATCGCGGCATCATTCAGGTAAACATGCGCGATGCCGACACGCCCCGAGCGCATGCGGCGCGCAAGCTGCAGCGCCTCGCTCAGGAAGTTCATCGTTCTGAGGCTGCGGATACCGAGCACGTCGACGTGTACGTCGGCCAGGCCGGCGAAGTAACGGTCATCGCCACGCAGCAGCGCCACGCTTGGCGTGAAGCGGCCGCGATCCAGATTACGCAGCAACCGTAGAAACTGCGTCTCGGTGCCTGCGCCCGCGTTCCGTAGCTCGTCGAGAACGTAGAGGACCGGGACCGGAGGCCGCCCCTGAGCTAGCCGGTTCTCGGCTGCCATAGAACCTGCTTTTGTCCGCGGACGAAGCGTACGAACGCGACGGCGGATGCGAAATTGAGCAGCGCGAAGTACATGCAGTAGCGGCTGAGGGCGAACCTGCCCAGGGCGCTCGGGCCGACCCACGCGAACAGAACGAAGAGCGCGAACAGAACCTGCCCGACGGCGCCCAGAACGTAGATCGGCCCGTGCTGCAGCAACTGCCAGTTCAGAACCATCGGCGCCGCGAGCGGCGCAAAGCTCATGTAGCGCAGCAGCTTATGCGACCAAAGCTGCCACGCGAAGATGCCCGAGCGGAACGGATTCAAAAGCACGCGCCGGTCCCAGAGCGCCCACAGAGCGCGCAGCGCCACCCGCACACGCATACGATACTCGGAAGACTGCGTCGTGAGCGTTTCTTCTGTCAGGACCGCCAGTGGCTCGTGCACGACGCGATATCCCTGCGCCACCACATCAAGTGGTTGAACAAAATCCGGCAGCTGATCCGCATTCATGTGCCGGTAAAGCGTCTTGCGTAGAGCATCCACGCCGCCATCAACACCGACCACAGAACCTAGCGCCGTCTCGGCGACGCGCAAAGCATTCTCGTGGCGCATGAACGCGCTACAGCCGTCACCAACCAAGGAACCGTCGGGATTTGCATACAGCATCTTGCCAGTAACGTACCCAACTTCCGGATCCGCGAAGTTACGCACCAGCTTACGGATAGTGTCTGGGCGATAAATTGAGTTTGCGTCGGCAAAAACAACGATTTCACCTCGCGCACGCGGAACAGCCATATTGAGTGCAGCAGTCTTTCCTTGCCGCGGTTCGTTGCGCAGAAGGATGACATTGGGGTGCGCAGCGGCTAGGCGTTGCACGACGGCATCGGTCCCGTCGTCGGAAGCATCCGAGATCACGATGATTTCGAGTCGCTCGGCAGGATAGTCTTGGGCTAGCTTGTTACGAATCGTTGACTCCATGTGTCGGATTTCGTTGTAGGCCGCTGTGATCACCGTCACGAATGGCAGGTACGCATCGTCGCTGTGCACGACACGACGCCGCAATCGGCCGACTCCCGAGGCTAGCACTGGATATATTGCGTAGGGATAAACGCCCAGGAGCAGCAGGCACCAAAAAGCGACTTCGAGCATGAAAGCAACTTAAGATACGAGGACCATTTGAAACGAAAAAACGCCCACTGCGAACCGGCACGCGGACTAGCAGAGCCTACTCTCTCCGAAGAGTGACGGCGCATCGTGTGCGCCGGGTAGCAGGGAGGCGCTCGACAGCACTTCGCGCACCGAAGCGAACTGGAAATCGCCCAACAACCGCATCAAGCGTGCCTCGCATCGATGCAGATTGGTGTAGTGACGAAATTGCGATAGTTTGCCTGCCGGAATCCGCGGCTGATCGTGATCGATCTCCCACGGATGCAGATAAAAGATGAACGGCCGCCGTAGGCGGTGGTTCAATTTGTTAAGTCCGGCACGTGTGAGCCAGAAAGGCAGCAGCCGGAAGTATCCGCCGCCGGACACTGGCACTTTCACTCCGAGTAACGATGCAGTAGACATCGGAAATTCCACCAACGTAGCGCCTTTGGGCGTAAGGATCGGCCCCGGAACCTCTTGGGCATCAGGGATGCCGTAGACATCATGGCGGATTGGAAAAATACTGGAGTCGTATTGGAATCCTGCTTCCTTAAGAATATCGAGCGCCCACAGTGAACGTTTGGTGATCGAATAAGTGGACGCCCGATAGCCGAGCACCGGCGCTGCGATAAGGTTCTCAAGTAATGCCTTGGACTCATAGGTTTCCGCAGCGAACTCCGCAGGAGATTGGTTGAACACCAGCTTGTGACTCATGCCGTGACTGGCCACTTCGTGGCCGCGGGCGTGGATCTCGCGAATTAGCTGAGGACTCTTCTTCGCTACCCAGCCCAGCACGAAGAACGTGGCCTTGATACTTGCGCCATCGAATATGTCCAGCAGCCGGCGTGTGCTTGAGTCAGCACGAAACTCCATGTTTTCCCATTGCGATCGATCGATGGAACCGGACAGAGCAGCGACGTGGAAATAATCTTCTACGTCTACCGTCATAGCGTTGAGGATAGTGGACGCCGAACGCACTGATCAGTTTCCTTGTGGGATCTGATCTACGGCGAACTCAGGCCCGACTGGAGCATTGCGCAACTCGCCGCGGCTAATCGCAAAAGAGAGCCAATAGCGATTTTCGGTGAAGCTCGCGTCCGGCAGATCGCCGTCGCGGTCCGCGTACTCGTAGCGCAGACTCATCGACACATGGCCGCCGAGACGCCAACGCAGACCGACCGTCGCGTTGGTTTCGTCGTAGTCTCCGGGCTGCTCGAAATCGCTGGACACGAGCGAGCCACCCAACATCAGCGATATGCGCGAGGACAGTTCGCGGCTCAACTGCGCAGAGTACGTCATCGTGGTTTGATCGAGCAGCGGCTGTTGGTCGAAGGAACGCTCATCCCACGCGGCTGATAGACCGAGTTCCGTGCGCTGACGCGACCACACCCAACCGAGCGTCGCGAAGTCGTGCATGAACGGCTGCACTTCCTGGCGGCCGGGAGCGGCACCGATGTTGGCACCGGACGCATCCTGCGTGGACGCAAAGGCACTGGCGGAGTTGGAGAATTCGCGACCGGCCCATAGCGTCAGGGTCGTCGAGGGCGACAGCCGCCGCATCACATCCACACGCACCAGCGGGCCGTCCTCTTGCTGGTCCGACGCTTCGTGGTCGAGTTCCGTGTAGCCAACTTCGATGCCAACGTGCGTGCGCGCGCCGAGCCCCTCGTAGCGAAGGAACGCCTCACTCTGCTCGTAGTCCGCGCTCAGCGCCGCCTCATCATATTCGACTTGCTGGAAACGCGCTTGCGCGGACAGCGAGTTCGACGTAGACAGTTGACGGACCAGTGCCAGCTCCCCCGACAGGGAACTGGAGTCGAGCGGTGAGTCCTCGTAAGTCGCGAGCGAATAGCGAGCGCCCAGTCGCACACGCGTCTGCGAGCCAAATCCCACCGTGAAGTCCGGACCGGTCGTGAAATAATTGATGTTCTCGCGATTCTCCGGCGTCGCGGGCACAAATGGATCGCTCAGTACTTGGCCGAAGTTGTCGGTAAAGACCCATTCGAAGCGTTGCGGCACGAACGCGAAGCGCGCCTTGCCAGTGAAGTTACCCAGCACCTCGGAATCGAACGTATTGTCGAGATACTCAGCGTAGGCCAGATCGCCAACCAAGTCAGCGCGCACGTGCGAGCTACGGTGGTCGACGGAGAATCGCGTACCGACCGAAGTGATGTTCTCGTCGATCTCGTTCACTTCCGTGCGCCGTATGTTGTCACTGTGACCAATCCCGACGCTGACGTCGTACGCAACCTCCGCAGCGACAGCGCTTGCAAGAGTCAGGCTGGCCAGGAAGACCCATACAGCTCGGCGGGCGCCAGCGCGAAGCATTGCAGTGCCAGTTGCCATCTTTAGTATCCACCCTTGCGAAATTCTGGCGCCCCGGACCAGGCGCGAGCGATCAGGAGGCTGCTGGTGCCCCGCCGACGTCGCCATATGAGCCGTAACCGTAATAACCACTCGAGGGCGGTGTATTGGCCTGATTGAGTATCAGGCTAACCGGCTTGTCTGTGCCGATGATGTCGATCGCGTCCAGCACCGCGCGCTGCGGCGTGACATCCGCCCGCACCACCAGCACTACTTGACCAATATGGTGAACGAGCGCGCGTGATTCGGTCGAGAGCAGCAGCGGAGGCGAATCGAACAGCACGATGCGCCCGGGTTTCCCGAGCTGAGTCACTACCTGTGTCATGCGCTCGCTTGCAAGCAGTTCGGTCGCAGTGTTCATCGGCTTCCCAGCGGATAGCATGCTCAATCCTGGCACGTCGGTCGGCAAAATAAGCGATTCGGCATGCAGACTGGAATCGACCAGAAGGTCGAGCAACCCAGGTTCCTCATACAGTCCGAACAGTCGCGAGACGTGCGGTTTGGCGACGTCGGCGTCGACCAGTAGGATCTCGACGTCCTTTTCCAGAGCCATGCTGAGAGACAGGTTGATGCTGGTAAACGTCTTACCTTCACCCGGCAGCGCGCTCGTCAGCATGATCAAATGCGCGCTCGGAATAGAGGCGCCGCTCTTGCCCTGCGCCGAGCTGATCAGTGGCCGCTTCACCTGCTGATACTGGCTGGCGATCGCACGTTCGCAATCCACCGGCGCAAGTAATTGCATGTCTCTCAGGATGTCGCGATCGATGTGCAGCGTGCGACGCGGCACTGGCAAATTTTCGGGTGTTGGCATGCCGCGGATGACGACACTGCCTGAGGGCTGCGCATTGATGATGCGCGCGGCGGGCACCGAGGTTTGATGCGATTTTGCGTCCGTGATTGCGCGCGATTCCTGTAATTTCTTCAGGGCACGTTCTACCAGGCTCATGCGTACCTCATGCACCCGCCGCCGAACCGAGTCGAATACCCATGCGACTCAACTGCAATACGACAACTCCAACGATGAAGAGGGCTGCGACCGCGGCGGAATAACGCCAATACGAATGGCGGATTTCCCGACGTTGGCGCTCGAGCCAGCTCATGCTGATCACCCCCAAAACCTGGAGACCTGTGACCTCGCCCAAACCGCGCGCAGAGGTGAACACCGGCTTGAGCGTATGCAGGAGAAGGGCTACGCCGGCACCCGCACCAAGCGCCAGGCCAAGCACGCCGATGATGAGGAACGAGCGCTGCGGTGATACTGGACTGAACGACGCCGTCGGCGGCTCGATGACGTCGAACCGCACCGAACCGCTGGTTGACGCTTCCTCGCCGAGTCTGGATTTCTCCAGACGCTCGACCAGTGCCGTGTAATTTGCCTTGGTTACGTCGTAGTCACGATTCAGGCGTGCGTACTCCGCCTCTACCTGCGGCATGGTATCGAGCATCTCGCGCAACTCGGCAACCTTGCCTTGCCGGTCGGCCAGCTCGCGCCGCAACGATGCGATTTCCACGTCGGTCTGGTTCAGCGCGAGCTGGATGCTCTGGTATACCGGATTGGAACTCGCGCCGCTAACCGCCGCCGCATTGGGATCGCCGCGGCGTAGTGCAGCTAGCTCCGCGTCGCGTCGTTGCTGCAACTGTTGCAGCGTCGCGCGCGCAGCGATCACGTCTGGGTGCTTGTCTGTGAACCGAAACAGCAGTTCATCCAGCTGCGCCTGAGTTTCTTTGATGCGCGATAGGGTGTCGCCGCTCGAACCCGCGCCCACGACACCGGTGATACCGGTTGCCGCTGCGAGCGGAGCTTCGCCTCGCAACTGCCGCTGCAACTCTTCGCGGCGCGACGTCGCGATCGCGAGCCTGCCCTGACCTGCGGTTACGGCGTCGATCTCCGTCTGCAGCCTGACAAAGTAGCCGCCCTGCTCATCCGGCATCAGCCCGACATTACGCTTCTTGAAATCGGCGAGGCGATCCTCGGCCTCACGTAGGCGCTTCTCATAGTCCTGGATTTGCTCGTGCAGGAAGCGTTGTACGTTCTCCGAGCCGGTGCGTTTGCCACCCAAGGTATTTTCGATCAGGTGCGTCTTGAGGATATCGACCACCCGCAGGCCGCGGTCACGGGACTGATCACGATACTGGATAGTATAGATGCTACCAGCCGCATCGCGATCATTACCTTCACCTGCGACCTGCACTCCGATCGCAATCCGATCACGCATGCCACTGAGCACGCGCGCACGTTGCTGCGCGCTCATAGTACGTACGTCCACCAGCCCGACCTCCTGCGCCACAGGATCAAGCTGCGGAGTAGCCAGCAGCGATTGCCGCACAAGGTTCAACTGAGCGTTGACATCCTGATCGAGCGTCAATCCGGCCAGCACCGGCCGAAGCGCCGTGCGTGTGTCGACGAACACGCGTGAGCTGGCCAGGAAAATGTCGGGCATCGCGAACACCGCGAGCCAGCCCACGATGGCCACAATCCACGCTGTAATTAGCGCGTACCGTCGGAAACGCCACGCGCCGCTCACGATTTCAAGAACCTGATCTAACAGCTCTTTCATCGTCAGAACCGCGACTCAGGGACAACGATGACATCGCCAGGTTTTAGTGCGATGTTTTGACGCATGTCGCCGTTGTTCACTAGTGCTGCGAGCTTCACCTTGATCTCGCGAGGTTTGCCGTTCTCGGTGCGCACAATCTTGGTACGATTGCCTGCGGCAAACGGCCCAAGGCCGCCGACTGCCAGCACGGCATCGAGTACGGTCAACCCATCGCGATACGGGATCGACTGCGGGCGAACGACTTGGCCGATAACCTTGATCTGACTGAACACGCTCGCCGGCTGCGTTACTATTACGTTGATCTGTGGGGAACGCACATATTCCTCAAGCACCTTTTCGACGTCACGCGCGAGCTGCGAGGGCGTCTTGCCTACGGCGACCATGTCCTCGACCAGTGGCGTCGAAATCTTGCCGTCAGGACGCACCGGAACCGTGACGGTCAGCTCAGGATTGCGCCACACGAACACCTGCAGCGTGTCACCAGGACCGATTATGTAGTCATCACCGACTTTGGCCTCCGCCGGAACGGTGGCAACCGTGGTCGGCAACATGGCCGCTGACGTCGTCGATGGGGGAGCCGACTCGGCCGCTTGCACTGCTGACCAGCCCAGCTCGCACACCATGGCGAACATAACCAGCAGCATTTGACCAATCGCCGCGCAGGGGCGGGGCCATTTGGCGGATATCGAGGTCATGATCATTACGTGTGTGGCCCGCGGCGCCGGGCCGAGCATCGCAAGCCTATCAGATACCTGTGCTACCGGCGGCAGAGATGTCCCAGCTTTTGGCCGATACGAACGTCGTCCTTAAGGCACGATCTCAGTGGTGGACAGCGAGGTATGCGGTCTCCTCACCCCTCCTCTTACCCACCGAGTTCCGTCAATAGCTTGCGTACTTCGGTCGCATAATCAAATTCTGGAACCAATAGCAGCTTTCTTAGTGAGTCACGAGCCCTATCCGGCTGGCCGCTTTTCGCCAGAGCAACCGCATGGTGGTAGTGCATTTCGGCGGAGGCCCCAGGCGCGCTAACCGCGCGCTCGAGTATGGGAAGCCCGTCGGATACATGACCTCTTTCAACCAAGATCCACCCGTACGTATCGGCGATCGCCGCCACGTCCGGAGAAAGCTCGTAGGCCTTCTTCGCCGTCGACTCAGCTCTGGCGTCTTTTGCTTCGAAATACAGCCATGCGAGGTTATTCAGCACCATGGCGCTGGCCCCACCGCTCTCCACTACCTGTTCGTAGTGTCGGATCGCGGCGGCGGACTGCCCTTGCACCATTAGCCCTTGCGCGAGAATCATGCGGGCACCGACGTCGGCCGGCTGACGCCGAACCCAGTCCGCGAGCAGCGTCGTCGATCCCGGCTTGCGAGCAAGCTCTTGCGCTCTGTAACTGCGGATCGCGGCAGCACTTGACGGTGCGATTCTGTAGGAAGTCTTGAAGGCGTCGGACGCAGCCAGCGCGTCTCGCAACTCGAGTAAGACGTCACCCTCAAGGAGGGAGACCATAGCGCTGCCTGGATGAGTCTTCTTGAGTTGTGCAACACGTGCCAGCACCTGATCCTTGCGGCCTTCCTTTAGATCGAGCGCGATCATTATCGCGTTCGCCGGAATGGAGTTCGGATCCAGATGCAATGACCTGTGGATCGATTCGCGCGCGCCAGTATTGTCGCCACGCGCAAGTTGCGCGCTCGCCACCTCGAGCAACCACGACGGGTTGCCCGGCTCCCGCTGAGCTGCAGCCCGAAAAAGATTCAATGCCTCGTCGTAGCGCGCTGCTTTTAGATAGAGCCGACCGGTCATTACAGCCGCCGTCGCGCTGCTATCCGCCAGCACCTTCAGTTCTTCGAGTACCTCGTTCGCCTGGCGCGTCTGACGTTCATTCAAATACAGCGCGGCAAGAAACAAACGCGGCTCTACAGCTTTGGCATCAAGGCGCCGTGATTCCTCTAGTTGAGCGGCAGCCTCCTTAACATTCCCCTTCCGCAGCGCCAAGCGAGCGAGTGAAATGCGTGCGGCCTGATACGAGGGATCCATGGCCAGCAATTCTCGCAAGACTTTGGCGGCCGCTACGTCGTCTCCTGCCGCCATTTCCAATCGAGCAGCGTTTGACAACGTCCCGACGTTGTTCGGGTCCAACGCCAGCGCCTTGCGCACCAGATCGCGAGCCCGAGAAAAGTTGCGGTGCTGCGCGAAGAAGGCTGCAGCGACGTTGAGCACGCGCGCATCATTACCGTCGGTAGATACGATTCTTTCCACATCGCGCTGCACGGCCTCATAACTTCCTCCCTTGGCGATGGCCGCAATCACCGAACGTTCCCGACGCACGTCGCCCACACGCGGCGGCAACGTATCGAGCAAATCGATCGCATCCTGCTGTTGGCCAGCGCTGATATAGGCCAACGCGAGGTCCAGCTTGAGATTCTCGTTGTTCGGCTGCGCTGTAGTAGCTTTCTCCAGCAGATCGACCACAACCGCGTGGTCGCCGCGCTGGAGATTTGCCCAGCCCAGCATTGCATCGACTTGAGGATCGCTGCTGGCTGCCTGCTGTGACGGCGCGAGCACCTGCATAGCCACTTCAGACCGTCTCAATCGAAGATTCGCCTCTGCCAGCAATCTGCGCGCTTCGATGTTCTCCGGCGCCTGCTGCACCAGCTCCGACAATTGAACCTCCGCTTGATTCAGACTGCCATTGGCAAGCAACGCCGCGCCGAGCAGCAGTCTGCCCTGCGGTAGCTCCGGAACTGCAGCAACCACCTTCCGCGCTTCCGCCACTGCCGTGGAGTAGTCTTGTTCCGCCATGGCGATGCGTGAGGCGAGTAAGTGCACCATTGGTGCATCTCCGGCTCGCCGGCTTAGCTCACCGAGAGCCTCTCGTGCCGCCGTGACATCTGCGGCGGCAAGCTCCGTTTCGACCAGCACCGACAGTAAGGCACGGTGCTCGATAGCAGTAAGCTCACCTCCATCGACTCTGCGTGCTGCCGCTACAGCCTCGTTCGCCGCCTTGAACTGACCAAGCCGCGCAAGAACTCGCCCCTTCAGTAGCCAAGCATGCGAATCGTCGGGATGGTCCACGAGAATCTTGTCGATCTCTGCGAGCGCGGCATCCAACTCTCCACCTTGGGCGAATGCCTCAGCGAGGCCGAGTCGAGCCCGGATCGAGGTCGCATCAGCGGCAAGCGCAGCATTGAATGCTTCGATGGCCGCGGCGCGGTCGTTGCTCCCCAGCAGTGCGAGGCCGCGATACGTCAATGCCTGCGTCGAATCGAGCGGGATCGATCCTTCATCAATTCGCTTCAGCAAGCCTGTGTAGTCACCCTGGGCGAGATCAATCTCCGCCGTGAGCACGGCCGCATCCTCGGCCGGCGCCTGGGATTGTATGGCGCGCTGCAATTCTTTCTCCGCTCCCTGCAAATCGCCGATTCGCAGCGAGACCCGCGTCAGCATCAACCGGGCGGAGACGTTGTCGGGGTCAGAACTGAGCGCGTTCTGTAGTTCAATGACCGCCGCTCGGTCGTCGCCAGATGCGAGGTAATTTTCGGCCCGGGCGACGCGTTCCTCTCCCGTGATGAACCAATCGCAACCCGACAACGCCATCGCACACGCGAGCGCTGTAGCACGCAAGATCGGGCACATTGTCTCGCTTCTCATTTGTTAACCCGGGGCGTGGAAGTAATTGGTACGGGAGCAGCAAAGCCGGTCAGTATCGCTCGCGCTTCATCACAATCGAGACGGCAGACGGAGCGCAACGCGATCACGGACGACGACGCTCCGCCACGGATCGCAACCAGGCCATACCGGAGCTGCGCCACGATACCTCGGTCTGTTCTATGGGTTCCGACCTGATAGTAGTATCGAATCACCGACCGCTCCTGCGGGCCTTGAACGATCAGCTCCGTGATAGGATGGTCTGCATACTCGCGCGTCGAAGCAACAACCGTGCCCTCTCCGGGTCCGATGAACGCATTGCCATACCCCACCAGCTCCTTGCCTTGATATTGCAGGGCGTAGCTCGCGACGAACGCTTGCACACGCAAGCCGTCGCGGCTCGTGTATTCGCGCCTTGACGTGTAGTCCGCTCCAACGAACACAGGATTCCACGCCGACGACTCATCTGAAATGAGTGACCAACTTCCCGAAGCCTGCGGCAGCAACGCATCGATCGACGGTAGCGCCGCCGGCTGTACTGGCGTCAGGATCTGCCAGCTCGGCGCAGCCATAATGGCGATCAGGGCCATCAACATGCCCAGAACAACCCTGCTCCATGACGGCACCGATGCTGCCGCGAAACCTGCAGCCTGCGTCGTCTTCTCGGCCGGCGGCACGAAGCGTCGGGCGATCACGAAGAACACGGTCATCATCACTGCAAACACGACCCAACCGAAATTGTAGTGTTCGACCCGCACCAGATAGTGCTGCATGTTCGTCAAATAACCAGCGACGACAATAATGTAAACGCGCAACCAGTTCGTCAGCAACGCGAGAGCGGCGGCGATTGCGGCCAGTTGCACACGAACCTTTGCACTGTCACGCCCAATCTCACCGTAGAGTGTCGAAATGGCCAGCGACACGATGAAAAAGTGGATGCCGCTGCAGCCGCCCGCCACCTCGAACACGCCGGCGGCGAGATGCACAAAGTTTCCCTCGACGTAGGCCGGGATGCTGCTGAGTTTTAGTAGGAACTGCACCGCCACAACGGTCGCACCCTGCAGCAGCGAGTTCGCCTGATCCCAGAGGGGGATCGCAAAGATGAGATATCCGATCGGAAACCACAGTTGCAAGGCGATCAACCTCCCGAAGACCGCCCACACCGACAACCACAGTATCGCGAGCAACAGCAACTGGTGCGCGAGTTCTATGCCACTGCGCACAGTGACGATCCAGACCAGTCCCGCCAGGAGAACGAACAGCGCCGCCGGCATGCTCGGCCGACAGAGCTTACCGATGAACTGGTCGCGTTTACGCAGCACCAGCCATAAGACTAGGACGGCAATCGCAAAGCCGTGCGTATAAGTAGTTTTTGACGTATCGCTCCACAACTGCAGCAGCGAGTCAGAACTGGGCCAATGCAGCACAAACACGCCGGCTAGCAAGGCCACGATCGCACAAGCCAAGAGCCTTGCACGACTCGCCGAACCAGCGCTCGATGGCAAATATGAAGTCGAGCCTTGGTATGTTGATACGGGTTGCGGCATCGATCTCACTGCGGTGACCGAATTCCGTACTTCTCCATTAGATCATATAGCGTCGGCCGACTGACCCCGATCATCTCCGCGGTCCTGGAAATGTTGCCGTCCGTGATGATCAAGGTCTGTCGGATCGCCTGCCGCTCGGCGCGCGCGCGCACTTCCTTCAGGTTGAACAGCGATGTGCCGTCGACGGCTTCACGCAGGCCCAAATCCTCCGCAGTGATCTGCGTTCCTTCGGCCATGATCATCGCGGTCTTAACCTTATTCTCAAGCTCACGAACGTTTCCAGGCCACTCATAGGCCTCGAGCGCGGCGATGGCTTCCTCCGTAAATCCCCGCTTCGGCCGACCATGAATCCCTCCGAACTTTCGCAGCAGAGAATGCGCAAGGACGGTTGCGGCGCCCGGTCGGTCCCGCAGCGGCGGCACGTTGATCGTAACTTCGCCGATGCGGAAGAAGAGATCCTGTCGGAACTGCTGCGCAGCAATCTGCGCCTGAAGATCCTTGTTGGTCGCGCATACCACACGCACGTTGACCGGTATCTCCTCGCGGCCGCCGACACGTTCGATCACCCGCCCCTGCAGGAACCGCAACAGCTTGGCCTGCAATGCCAGCGGCATGTCGCCGATCTCGTCTAGGAACAGCGTACCGCTATTGGCCATTTCCACCTTACCAAGGGTTTGCTTGACTGCGCCGGTAAACGCCCCTTTTTCATGACCGAACAATTCGCTTTCGAGGAGTTGCTCGGGAATCGCGGCGCAATTGATTGCGACGAACCTGCCAGCCGTGTGCGCGCTCTGGTTGTGAACCGCGCGAGCCAGAAGTTCCTTACCCGTCCCGCTCTCGCCGAGTATCAACACCGATACATCTGCGGGCGCAACCTTCTCCACCATCCTGCAGACCTTGAGCATGGCCTCATCGGTGGCTATCAATCCTTGGAATGGCGTGTTGTATTGCGCCTCCCGCAGTTGCCGATTCTGCTGTTCCAGCGCGTGGAGGTTGAACGCTCGGCTGACAAGCAGGCGCAGCACATCGGTGTCGACCGGCTTCTCGTAGAAATCGTAAGCGCCCAAGGAAACGGCCGTCACGGCGTTGTCGCGGTCGTGGTTGCCTGTGACCACGATCACCTTGGTCTGAGGCGCGATATTCAGAATCTCCTTGAGTGTGGCCATGCCCTCGCCCACGCCTTCCAGATCCGGCGGCAGACCCAGATCCTGCAACACCACAGGCGGCTCGAAACGGCGCAATTGCGCAATCGCTTCGTTGCGAGTGGACGCCATGAGCACTTCATGATCGTCGAAGCACCACTTTAGTTGCCGCTGCAGTCCAGCGTCGTCCTCAACGATGAGCAGCCTAGGCTTGGTGTCGTTCACGATAGGGTCCGGCTCGGCAATGGGTTAGCGTGTTGAGCCACAATCAGAGTTCCGCCACATCCGTAGACGACGGCAATCCATGTCGACTATCGACCGTAGCGGACGGGGCGCTCGAATGGCTCCGTCGGAAGGGTAATCGAGAATCGCGTTCCGCGACCGGGACTGCTCTGCACTTCCACGTATCCGCCGAGCATCTGCACGTACTCGCGCGTCTGGTATGCGCCAATTCCCATGCCCTTAGACCCCTTGGTGCTGTCGAACGGGCGGAACAGGCGCTCCCGCACGAACTCGGCGTCCATGCCCTTACCGTTGTCAGTGACTGTCAGTGTCGCGACGTCCGCTCCGGACGATAGCCGAACCACAATTTCGCCCGCCGGTGCGGCATCCTGGGCATTCCTGATGATGTGTTCGACGACCGCCGACAGGCGCTGCGGATCAGCCTTGACGTGAATCGCCCGCTCTTCCGTGTCGAACCGCGGCACTGGCGCACGCAGACTGCAGCGATCCACCGTGTTGCGCACCATATCGTCCAACCGAATGATCTCCACCACATGCCCGGCCGTCGACTGCCGCAACTGTTCGATCAATCGGGTCATGCGATCGACCGTGTTGTCAATGGTTTCGATGGTGTCGTCCACGAACTCCGGATTGTGCTTGTGCCTGGGTGCGTTGGTCACGATGAGCTGTAGCTGCGCCACGGAATTCTTCAGGTCATGCATCATGAACGCCGTCAGCCGGTTGTAGGCTTCGAACTGCCGACTTTCCGCTAGGCGCCGGTCGGCATCGTGTTGCGCAAGTTGTGTTGCAACGTGCCTGCCGACAGTCTTCAGCAGGTCGCGATCCTCGTAAGTTAGCTCGAATGGCGGCGGCGGGTCATACAGCACGAAGAAGCCGAACAGCCGATCCAGTTCCGGCAGCGGAGACACGATACGCAGATCTACATTCCGGGCCAGCCATGCCGGCAGTTCGATGTTTTCGTAGACGTCGGGCATACGTTGGTGCTCGTGCAGATCGACGATCCACTGACGCTTGCGGACGAACTTCACCAGATCGCAATCGTTGCAGAGCGGCGCGAGGCCGCTTACATCATCCAGCTTCATTGGCCAAGCACTGACAGGGACGAACTGCCGCCCGCGCTCGTCGGCGACGAACAAGAGTCCGGCCGGGCTATCGAAGATCTGCGCAACAGCACGAATCGCAGTGCGCCGGGCGTCCTCTTCGGTTGCCGTCGAAAGCGTACGAATGAATCGCAGCCACTCGATTCTGTAGTCGTACTTGTTGCTGTAGAAGTGCTTGCTAATGAATACGAGCACCTGCCGTCGCAGGACACCGGACAAGAGGAGAAATCCCAGCACCACCGCGGCACCGGCAAAGAAAAGAATCTGACCTACTGCGCCCCAGTCTCCGCCGAGATCGCGCATGACGTATCCCGTAATTGCCATCGCGATCAGATAGATGCCCACCGCGACGAATGTGGTCGTATAGAAGACCACCTGGCGCGAGACGAACACCTCCAACGACCACTGCGGATTGCGGCGCGCCGCCAGAGCAATCATGGGAACAGCAAGTGCGGTGACAATCCCTCGAACGATCCAGGCATCGATGGAAATGCGGCGCAACAGTTCGGCCTGGGAATACAGAAACAGGTCGTAGGCGAACATGCCTCCGATACCGAGAACGACGTAGCGCAGCGCGTTGCGTCCCGCGTGTGATGCATTTCGGTAGATCTGCTCGAGCAGAATGAGTACGCACAGCGTCAGCAGCAGCCCTGAACGCGACAACAGCATCGACCCGCTGCCGAATCCCGGCAGCCACGGCGTCGCCAAGGCGAACACCAGCAAACCGATCCACAATACGTGCGCGCCGGTCAGCAACAGCCGCGGCGCCGTCGGGCGCGCAAGTTCGGTGAGTACCAGTATCCAGACAGCGTCCCGCAGCACCTCGGCCACGTAGACGACAAGGAGAGGTGCCGAACCCAACCGGGCTTCGACGGCGAACAGAAATGCCCAGACGCAAGTCGCAGCGCACGCGCCGATCAGCCTTGCACCAACTCTGCGGCCGCGCCAACTGATCGCGAGCAACAGCGTCAGGAATAAGAAGCCGAGTCCTGCGATCGCGTAAGTCGCCACTCCTGCATTGCTCATGGAAGAACACCCGAAACACAGCTCGCGCGCCGGATGCCGGTGCACGCCACCCAGCTCACACTAGCGTGCACCCTTGCCCCAGACGATGACTTCCACTGTCTGCAGAATGATCGCGAGATAGAACAGCAATGAATGATTCTTCACATAGAACAGGTCGTACTGCAATTTCTCCGCGGCGTCCTGTTCGGACGAGCCGTACGGGTAACACAACTGCGCCCATCCCGTGATACCGGGCTTGATTGTGTGTCGTTCCCGGTAGTACGGGATGCGCTCGTTCAACTGTGCAACGAATTCAGGACGCTCAGGGCGCGGACCAACAAAGCTCATGTGGCCGCGCAGTACATTGAGAATCTGCGGCAACTCGTCGATGCGGGTCAGTCGGATGAACGACCCAACCTTCGTAACGCGATTGTCGTTCTTCTGCGCCCACTGCGCACCGTGGCGCTCGGCATCCTCACGCATGCTGCGGAACTTGAGAAGCTTGAAGGGCCTGCCATGCTGCCCCACCCGAAGCTGTCTGTAGAAAATGCTGGCACGCGGACCTTCCGTGAGCTTGATCGCCATGGCGGTCAGCAGCATGAACGGCAACGCCACGACCAGCAGAATCAGGCTCGCGAGCACGTCGAATGCGCGCTCCAGGGTGCTGTGGATTCGTCCCTGGCGGAACCCTTCCGAGAAAATCATCCAGCTCGGATTGAGCACGTCGAGCCGCACCTTGCCGGTTTCGCGCTCCAGAAAACTGATGAGCTCAATGATTTCGATCCCTTCCAGCCGGCATTCAAGAAGCTCGTTCATCGGGAACTGACGTCGGCGATCGTCCATGGCGACGACCACTTCATCGACCTCCAGGCTGCGACAGATACCGAGCAACGAGTCCGAAGAGTTGATTCTCGCTGCCTCTGGCACGCCATCGGGATCGTCGCCACCCGCCGCGACGTAACCTACGGGCAGGAATCCACGACGGTCCGAACGACGACGTAGCCTTGCGATGCTCTGCGCACGTTTGCCAGCACCATAGACCAACACGCGCTTCTTGAAGACATCCTCATCGGCAACCCGGTCGAAGATGATCCTCGCGACTGCCGCTCCGACGAAAGAAAGCACAGCGGCCGTCATGAGCAACGCACGCCCGACTTGCAGCGCCGGAAACAGGTAGAAGATCACCGCTATCAGGAGAACGCCGCCCACCATGCTGGCCCCCACTCTCGCAAGGACGCCAGTCAGGCGCGAACGCTGACGGGCGTTGTACAACCCCATGGCAGTCCCCGAAAGAAACAGCGCGCCGGAGAACAACAGGGCCTGCGGCCATATCTCTGGAAGGAACGGATTTGCCGGGCGGATCGCCGGATCCAAACCCGTCAAAGTGGCGGCATACAGAGCAAGAAAGAACAGCGAAGCCTCGACGAGGGCAAGAAGGGCAAGTGGAAGCTGCCAGTAGTGCTGAAAGATTCTTATTGCCACTTCGTCCGGTGCCTTTGGTAAATGCAATTGCCTAGCCTCAGGCAAAAGCCCGTAGACCGGCAAGAAAACCACTTGAGGATTCAGCGCGTTGCGCAAAGCAGCGGCATGGAACCCGGCCTGCCCGCATTCAGCAAGCGGACCGAAGTCTAATCACTCCACCCTCACAGCCGCGTGAAGGGTTTCACACGAACCTACTGTCAAATCGCCCGCGCTCGTGGTCTCTGGTGGCGGACAATTGACAATCATTCGCATTTCCATTTAGATTGCCCTCACCCATCCTACCGGGCAAGCGCATGTACGTCTGTCTTTGCAATGGCATCAGCGATCGGCAGATCCGCGAAGTCGTGGATCGGGGTGCTGGAACGCTTCCCGAAGTGCAGTGCTATCTACCGGTGGCAAACTGTTGCGGCCGCTGTGAAGACACGGCTCAGGAAATCATTTCCTGTCAGATCGAATCTGCAAGCCGGCCGGTCGCCGCCTGAACTGATTTGCATTCGCCCCTTCGTTCGTATCTCAAGGTAAATCCTCGGGTTTTTCTCTTCTCACACATTGCCTGATCGCACCCGCTCGTCCAAGATCCGGGCTCCTCGATTCTCTTCGACGAACCGGAGCTTCGGCCGTGAAAGGCAACGCAACCATCCTCAAGCACCTCAATGCGGTCCTCAAGAATGAGCTGACTGCGATCAACCAGTATTTCCTGCATGCCCGGATGTTCGACAACTGGGGGCTTAAGAAGCTGGGACATCATTCGAAGGAAGAATCGATCGACGAGATGAAGCACGCCGACAAGCTGATCGAGCGGATTCTGTTTCTAGATGGCCTGCCGAATCTGCAGGACTTGGGGAAGCTGCTGATCGGGGAAAGCGTGAAAGAGGCGCTGGAATGCGACCTCAAACTGGAAATGCAGGCGCATCCCGACCTGCGCGCAGCGATCGCAGACTGCGAAAAGACCAGCGACTACATCAGCCGCGAGATCTTCGAACGGATCCTGGAATCAGAGGAAGAACACATCGACTGGCTCGAGACGCAGCTCGGACTGATCGAGCGGATCGGCATCGAAAACTATTGCCAGATGCAGGTCGACAAATCCTGATCCTCACGCAATCGTCTTGGTCGCCACGTTGGACAGCGCGCTTTCGTATCCCGTGCTGTTCACAGCAACAACCGCAAAAAACCAGGCGCCTGCACTGAGATTCTCGATCACGTAGCTACTGACCGATGGGTTCGTGATCGACACCGATTGCGTCAATTCGTCGGCCGAACGTCCGTATCGAATCGTGAAACCCGCCAGATCGGTAAGGCTCGAGCCATCGGTATTCTGCGTCGGAGACAACCAGGACAGCGCCGCGCTTCCCGTGGCGACAGCGGACACGGTCACGGAAAAGGCAACCAAGGATGCTTCTGCCTGACCATCCGATACGGAAATCCTGATTCCGGCAAACGTTCCCACGTCCCCTGCTCCGGGCGTACCGGTCAGCCTGCCTGTACTGGCGTTCAGCGACATCCATGCCGGCAGATTGGCGGCAGTAAAGGACAACGCGTCGCCATTCGGATCGCTAGCCGCGACTTGGAAGCTGTATGTCTCGCCCACGACAATTGCCGTCGCCGGCTGACCTTGAATCGTTGGCGCCGAATTCGTGCCCGTAACCGGCGGAGGATTCGCCTGAGGTGATGAACTCGTAGCTCCATCCCCGCCACCACAGCCGGTGATCAACGCCGCGACGAAAAGAATGAGAAAAATCCTGGGCTGCACTCGTTTACCAACTCCCTAAAGTCGAGACGAAAACATTGAGGTGGTGAATTACAAATGTCGTGCCAACGCTACTGATCCGCTTATTTCTTTAAAAATCATATGCTTGTAATTTGGATGTCCGCAGGAATGTCGCCAGCAGCCCACAGCTGACGTGCAACAGGCACGCTGAAGGAAACAACTTATTGAATGGAAAAGGTTTCCTGACGTCGCGAAGTCGCGACATCAGTGGGCGCGGGAATACGTAGTTTCGACTAGGAGAGAATGACAAGCGTCGAGACGGCCGGAGCGGGTGCTCCGCAGACCTTGGGCGATGGGCGCCGAAATCTGCTGGCAGGTTGACCTGGCGGCCATTAATGGCGTCCCCAAAGGGATTCGAACCCTTGTTACCGCCGTGAAAGGGCCGTTAAGACAGTCCGGAGCGGACCGGCATAGTCCAGAATGTGACTGAAATCCCTAGAAATACAGTATTTTCTATCCTACACTGTCCAGCATAGTCCGGATCGGTATTTTTCCCATGATTTTCCCATGGGCCCGATTCGGCGATCGGACGCGCCGTGGCACGGGTCAAACGCAGCAACGAACTCTCCTCGATTGAGGCTCGGCGGAAGCTCCGAATCCGACCTGAGCCCTATTTCATGGTCATCGAGAAGGGACTGGCGCTGGGCTATCGCAAGTCCTCGGCCGGGAGTGCCTGGATTGTCCGCCGATATGACCCCCTCACCCGCAAGAACGCCGAGAGCCGGCTGGCGAAAGCCGACGACAACCGGGACGCCGACGGCATCGAGGTTCTGACCTTCAGCCAGGCGCAGCGCCTGGTGATGGCGGACACCAAACACAAAGCGGAAGCTGCCGCCGGCAAGCACTACACCGTCGCCGATGCCGTGGCCGACTATGTCGCCTGGGCGAAAGACAACAACAAGAGTGGAGACGACACCGAAGCCAAGCTCAGGGCCTACGTGCTCGAGTCCGATCTGGCCGACAAGCGCCTCGGCGATCTCACCCCGGCCGACATGGACACCTGGCTGAGCTGGGCCCTCAAACGGCCGCGGCGTTTCAAGGCGAAGACGCTTCCCACCCCTACCCCGCGCGCCTTCAAGAAGCCTCGACCACCGAAGCCTGAGAAGAGGAAAGCCGATATCCCGGCACTGTCCACGGATGAGCTTCGCCGCCGCCGCCGGTCCACGGTCAACCGGATCATTACGCCTGTGAAGGCCATGCTGAATCACGCCAAGAGTCGCCGGAAGATTGCGACCGACGATGCGTGGGCCAAGCTCGGCAAGTTCGCGCGCGTGGACTCCGCACGGCTGCGCTGGCTCACCGAGGCCGAAGCGGTACGCCTGCTGAATGCGAGCGCTCCCGACTTCCGGAAGTTCGCCCAGGGCGCACTGATGTCCGGATGCGGCCCCGGTGAACTCGCTCGCGCCGAAGCGCGCGACTTCGATCCACATTCCAAGACGCTACTGGTCACCGACAAGACGCGACCGCCGCGCCGCGTGCCACTGACGGATGACGGCGTTGCCCTGTTCGAATCTCTGACCGCCGGTCTGGGTGGACACGATCTCATCTTCATGCAGAGCGATGGCCGCCCATGGAAGAAGATCGACTGGGTGCGCGCGATCAACGGCGCCTGCGGGGCCGCGAAGATTTCGCCGCCCGCCACGTTCTACACGCTGCGTCACACCTACGCATCGCACCTGGTGCAGAAAGGTACGCCGCTGATGTTCGTCGCGACGACGCTGGGCCACAAAGACACGCGCATGGTGGAGAAACACTACGGCCACTTCGCCCACTCGCATGTCGCAGAGTCGATTCGCGAGCGGCTGCCATCGTTCGGCATCACCGTGGACAAGAAGGTCCAGGCACTGAAACCGAAATGAGAATTCCAGATTTGGGGGCAAGGGTTCCCCAATAAGCGAGGCGCACGGCCCGTTGCAGCGGTCCGGCGCCTCTAACCACAACCGCACTTAAAGGGAGTGCAGATATGGCTACACGCGATAGTAGACCGGCAAGGCGTTCAACGCCCGTTCGCCGCGTCGGCAACGTCCTCCATCTCTCGATGCCCACTCGGCCGACTGATTCGTCGGCAAAGCCGGATCAGTATCGGCAGGACATCTGGGACAGCTTTCCGCATCTGCGCAAGCCTGCCCCGATGCTCACCGTCCATCCCTATTTCGAGACACAGGAGTGACAATCATGTCGAAGACCAATCGAAAGAGGTCTGCTCAACCGGCAAGGCCCAATATCGATTCACCAAAGCACGCGGGCGCTGTGCAACTGGTCAAACTGCAACATGATTTGATGATGGCCAAGGGAATCGTGTCCGGCGCGATCGATACGCTGTCAGCAGAAGAAGGAGGCGACCAGCACCCGACGTTTGCATTGCGCGCCGCTGACGAAATTCTCAGCAGAATCGCTGACCAGATGGACCCCGCGATGTTCTGGCGCACCGCCGAAGCCACGATCCGCGAGGCGAAGGCGCTTGTCAGTGGGGGTCATGCTCATGGCTAACAGAAGCGCATCGGCTGCCGAGTGGCCGGAGATGACGAACATTGAGCATCCGGGCAATGACCAACGCTGGTGCAATGCAGACGGCGGCGGCTGGGTGGATGCACTTGAGCGAGCATGGCCGGGGGTGCGTGTCCTTCGTTTGGATTTTGAGTTCGACAATCGCCAAGATCACAGCGAACGCTCGGGCCGAATGACTGTCAATTTGAACGTCTCTGGAATTCCTGATGCGTTGATCGCTGCAGGTCTGGTGAGTCGCACAGAACTCGATTCGCTACCACCGTGCGGCGTGCGAGGTGGCAGAAGAAAGATCACCAGATCCAAGGCAACCGGGCGCATTCGTGTCGAGTCCTTCATCCGCGACAACGATGAAAAGGACTTTCCGGCGTTCAATGTACTCGTCAGTGCATTGTCGCCGCTAATTTGGAAGCCGTAGGAGTTCGGAAAAATTTCGAGCCCCGCCGACGAAAGTCGCGGGGCCTCCCTCACAAATCATTTCAAGGGACTCAGCCCGTTAGGGTCGGGCCGATTCGATACGGGTGAAGTTCATATGGCAATGGGAAACAAGTTGTTCGCTCTCGCTGAGCGTGAGTTCAAGGCAAATCGTGCGGCGCCGGTGCGCCAGAAGTTTCGCGGTCTCAAGCTCAACGTTGGCAAATACGATGAGGGATGGGACCGCAAGCGCGGCGCGGCCGTCCGCATGATGGCCGTCGTTCTTCGTGACGACGATCAGGCTCTATACACACGCGTGAGCCAGAGTCCCGGCTTCGCGAAGACATACACCGACGCGGCGTCATGGCTTCAGCGCGAAGCGGACTATCTGCGCCTGACGGCAAGCAAGTTGGATGTCGCCGCGTCGCGCCTGAAAGCTGTGCTGGATCGCTGCGAGGATTCGGCTACGTTGACGGCGAGTTGATCAGAAACCATCGCGCCTAGGCTCGCTACCGAAGACCCGGAAACCCTTGCCGGGCTGGCGCGGTGTCCTTTCCAAGGGATGCGCAGAGGGGTAGCGCAATGCCGAAAAAGAAGGCAACGATCGATGGGCTCGATCCATCGATCTACGCATCGTTCGATAGATTGGTTAGCGAAACATCTTTGGACGAGGTGTTTTATCCCATGGACGAACGAGGCATAGATCCACGCTCCCCGTTCTTTCATCCCCTACATCCAGAGCACGTCCCGCCGGGAGGCCTGTTGGCCATTCCATTGGATGTTGACATAGATTCTTTGCGCTCGTCACAGACCCGCAGAGTCGCCGAGCACTTGAAGCTGGTGAAACAACACTCGGCCCTAGTCGCCACTGCGAAGGAGGCAAGCTTCAAAGCCGCGGCGCGCACTTTTCAGAATCTCCAAACTCGCCGAACGTCACCTGAAGGATATCGCCACGCTCGCGCCGAGTTCCGCTTTCTCAGGATCGCTATTCTCGCCATTGGATCATTCCGCCTAACCGGCGGATACACAGACCCCGAGCCGACCGCGCCGCAGAGAGAAGCAGCTGCGCGTCACATCGATTCAGTGGTACGTGATATCCAGAAGCTCGGTGTCGGATTCCATGGAGATCCGGTACGAACATTGCTGCTAGAGCATGAACTGCGCAGCCTCAAGCAGCATGCTGACAAACAGCGGAGAAGGACGCGCCGCGACAGTAGCTATCCATACCGCGCGTTCATCGCTCGCGTAGCCGAAGATCTGCACTCAGCATTCGGGAACATCTCGCCAGGGATCGTCAAGCATCTCGCGCAAGCGGTTGGTTCGCAGCTGGGTGAGAGAGTTATCGAAATGCAGCTTGCGGAGTTGAGGCGAAAGAAATCGAAATGAATTTCCCTCGCTTTCTTTCGGTGAAGGAAAGGAGCATTTGTTGGCGCTCGTTCCACCGTTCTCGCTTCCACCCTAACCAGCAACGATTACCCCGCGCCTCGGACAACCAAGACCGTTCATCCCGAACTGTCGCGTCGCTCCAGAGGTTTTCGAGGGTTCAATCACATGGCTGCTCGCCCCCCGAACTCCGATCTGCCAGCAGAGGGGTTCATCAAGATCGCGACTGTTCTCCGAGTCTTCCCAGTTTCAAAAACCGTTTGGTACGAAGGCATCAAAGCCGGCCGCTATCCTAAGCCGGTCAAGCTGACTGGAAGCTCAAAGGCAGCCGCGTGGCGCGTTTCTGATATCCGCGGTCTGATCGAGCGCATGAGCGCCCAGGGCGGGTGAACATGCCTAACAGCAAATGGGCCGCCCCGACTGGCAGCCCGCAAGATCAGCAACACTGCACAACTGAGTCTAGCCATCACGGCGCTGCACTCAAGCCCCGCGCCAAGAAACTTCGACTGCTTGACGCTCTTCTGACCGGTCCGAAGACCTCCTTCGAACTCGAGAAAGCGCCGGTCTTCGATCACTGCGCGAACTCCACGGTCAGCGAGTGGCGCAAGCAAGGGATCGACATCCGCACGGAGATGGTCACGGTTGCCGGCTACGGTGGCGAGCCCGCGCACATCGCGCGGTATTCGTTGGCACCGAAGGCGATCGAACAAGCCACCCGGCTGACCCGGATGTTCGTATCGCGACATGAAAGCCTCTGACGTTCCGATCCATGGCGCGTCGCTCTCATGCCAGCCGCCTCGGAGTTGCTCGCGGCGAGCGCTACGCGCTCATTCCAGAGGAACTCATGGAATCTGAGGCCTATCACGCACAGCCGGACTGGGGTCGAAGCGTGCTCTTTGCGCTCGCGTCACGATTCAACAGCCACAACAATGGCGACTTGTCTTTGCCGTTCAGCGAAGCCAAGCGGCTTGGCATCACCTCCCAATGGAAGTTGTACGCCGGTCTGCGCTTGCTCGAAGGCGCCGATCTGATCGTGTGCACCCGACGTGGTCATCTCTCACGTGGCACGAAACTCCCAAGTCTCTTCGCTTTGACCTGGCGCGGTATCGACGTGTTCGAGTCCGTTCAGTTCGACCCCGGCGTTGCGACTTCGCCCGTGCCATCCCATACGTGGGCACGCTGGAAACGACCGGCCGATTGGCCCGAGTTCGTACGGAAAACAGCGCGTCTCATGAAGGGGCGCAAGGGCGATGACGGCCCAATCCTCGCCCGAGGCAAGAAAAATCCACACACCACCCATGGTGGAGCGGGCCGCTCCCGCCGTGGTGGAGCGAGGAACCGCAATACCGCTCCCACCATGGGGGAGAAGGAACTGCCCTTTCTCGCTCCCACCGTGGTGGAGGCCTCTAAGACTCAGGGGGTGGGGGCTACGCAGACTGAGGGTGATGGTCCGAAACCCGAGGCAGTGAAGGAAAGCGATCGGTACGAGGCGACAGAGCCAGAAGCAGGTTTCGCAACTGAGAGGGGACCGTCATGAGCGACGCCGACCTGGCCCGCGAGGCTGCCCTTCGAATCTCTGGCGCACAGGAGGTCGCATTGGCCCTGGGCGAGCTAGCTCAACTCGCAAGGGAGCTGCCGTCACCCAGAGCACAGAAGCTGTCGCGCGCATTCATCCTGCTGGCCGAATGCCAAGCCGCCCTCATGGGCGGCGATTCCCTGCCCGACGATCCTCAGTGCGCCGAAGATCGTCAAGTCAGTCCAACGGAAGTCAACGTCGAACGCTTTCTCCACTTCTGGCGCTTGTTGCAGGACGCCGAGGCCGGCGAGCGGGCCAAGATTGTCTGCAGTCGAACAGGCTGGTCGCAATCGAAGTACTACCGAATCCGCACCGATGCGATCGAGCGCGGACTCATTTGACGTGCGCGGCTCCATTCTCACTTTTCTCATTTTCGTTGTGCACGTGGGAATGGCGCCTTGTAGCTTTCGACGTCGTGAGATGTGAGGTTCCCATGAGCTTAGCGACGGTCGCGGCACAACTGTTCGTTGCAGAGGCGCGCGACATTCTCGCCAAAGCGGATGAACAGCATCGCGACCTCTCGGAGTTCGAGTCGGGCCGCGTTGAGACGTTGCTGGAAGTGGCGGAGCGTTTCTCACGCACCGCTCCGGGCGGCATCCCGGCCGACGTGGTCCCTAGCGCAAGGTACTAGCAGCGGTGGCACGAAAGCACACAAATGCCAAGCCTTCGAGGCGCCGCGGCGAAGTGCCGAAGCAAACTCCTGCGAGCGCCCACGCCCCTGCGGCTGCTTTGGTGTGCGAAGTCACATCACGCGAACCTGCCGAGCAGGAGCGACAGTTTGCTGCATTCACTCAGCGGCCGAGTGTCAAAGCCGGCATTACGATTGCAAGCTGGAACAACAGACGGTTCCGCAATGCCAACATCAATGAACTCGTGAAGGATCTCAGCGACCAGGGGGCGAAGGCCTCGTCCGGGGACTTCAGCCGGCTGGAAAGCATGCTCGCTATTCAGGCCCATACCCTCGACGCGCTGTTCAACGAGTACGCCGTGCTTGCGCAGCTCAACATTCGAGAGCACCTCCCTGCGTCGGAGTCATTCATGCGTCTGGCACTGAAGGCACAGTCACAGTGTCGCGCGACCATCGAGACACTCGCCACGGTCAAGAATCCACCGGCGGTGGCCTTCGTCAAGCAAGCAAACATCGCCAGTGGTCACCAGCAGGTGAACAACGGAGTAGGCAGTACCGCGCGCGGAACATCGATTCAAGCAAACGAACTTTTGGAGTCACATGAACGGCTGGAGCGTCGAACGTCGCAAGAAGCAAGCTTTGGCAATTCGAAGATGGCAACCCTGGAAGCGATCCACGGGACCAAGAACGCCGGAAGGAAAGCGGGCGTCGAGCCAGAACAGTTGGAAGCACGGCGCGAGGTCGCATGAGACGCGAGAAGCACGACGCCTGATCGCGAGTCTGCGTGAATCACCCAAGATAAGGCTGTAACAGCATGGCCCAATACACCCCCTTCTTCCCTCGAGCGCAACCGCAAGCGAATCTCATGGCGCTGCTCTTGGAGCAGGAGAAGGAGAAACAGCAGCGCGTGCCGAAGGCGGCCGCTCTGCCTCCGAACCCGGCACCCTCCGCGACGCCATTGCAGCCGGGCCAAAGCATGAGCATGGGATTCCCCACACCAGCGCCGCAGCCGCAGCAGAAGCCGGCGTTTATGGATCGCCTCACGACCGGACTTCTTGGTCCAGCCGAGACCTATGGTGGCCTCCTTGGACCAAGCGATGTCGAAGCAGCCCGCCGACGCGCCACGATGGCCATGGCGGCGTCCTTGCTCGCAGGTGGTGGACCGTCGCCAACGCCGCGCGGCACCGGCGAGTTGATCGGCAATGCGATGCTCACGGGTCAGTCCACTCAGGACCAGTCGTTGCAGAACGCGCTTCAGACGATGCTATTCAAGCAGAAGTTGGCACAGCAGCCGACTCCGAAGGCGCATGTCGTGAATGGTGCGCTGGTCGATGAGGCCGGCCGGGTGATCTACAGCAGCCCGCAGACGGCAAAGCCGCAAGACCCGTTGTCACAGCTCCACGCGGACTACAACGCCGGTCTCATCACTCAAGACGATTTCCTCGCTCGTCGCAGGCGCATCATCGAAGGCAATCCTCCGGTCAGCGTCACGCTCGATCAGCGATCCGAGACAGAAGCCGAGAAGTCGTACGGTAGGAGGGTTGGCGAGGACTTTGCCCAAGTCCTGAGCGACGGCCGCATGGCACAAGATGAGAAGGACATTCTCTCCACACTCCGTGACAACCAGGCGCGCACCGGTCCGACACAGGACTTCCGAGCTGCTGCCGGTTCGCTGTTTGCCGATCTGGGCCTGCCGATCTCGGAATCCCGGCTGAACCAGATCAGCGACTTTGGCGCGTACAAGGCCGCCGCGAATGATCTCGTGCTCTCGAAGCAGATGCAGCAGAAGGGCCCGCAGACGGACAGTGACCGCGTGGTCATTCAGGCAACCGTAGCGAACGCGAAGAACCTACCGGAAGTAAATCGCATGATCGTCGGCTACGGCTTGGCTCTCGCCGATCGCAAGATCGAGCGCGCCGAGTTCGCCGAGAACTATCGCCAGCAGACCGGAAAGATCGAAGGCTGGGAGAGCGCATGGCGCGACTACATGCGCCGTACGCCGCTCGCCGGCAAGAACCCAAAGAGCGGTCGTCTCGTGTTCTGGAATGAATACCTGGACCAGATGAGGGCTGCGAATCCGCAGGCGTCGGACGAGGAGATCATGGATCAGTGGAGGCGCACGTATGCCGCTCGTTGATCCCTTCGATCAGCCTGCCGATGCGATGGGCTCGCCATTGGGCCTGCGGGCCGCTGGCAACCAAGCTTCCGAGTACGGCGTACTCGACGACCCGTTCGACGAGCCGGAGCCGGACTATTCGCAGCTAGGTGAATTCGATGCCGATGGTGCTCCCGAGCTTGCAAAGTGGAGATTGGCACTCGGCTACCTGACATCACCGAATGATGAGGCAAGAGCGGACATCATCCGTACCGTACTCCCAGACGCGACGGTCATTCGTGATTCGAGCGGGGCCCCGATCATTTCGTACAAGGGGAAGATGGGCTACGTGAACAAGCCCGGCGCGTCCCTACGTGACGTCCTCGGCGTTGGAGAAGGCATTGCCAAGTACTTGCCGGCGGGACGGACGGCCAGCTTGGCACGGCCGCTACTCGGCAAGGTCGCTCTGATGGGGGCAGCATCGGGCGCCACGAGCGTTGCCGAGGACATCGCCGCCATTCCTCAAGGGTCACAGCAGGGCATCGATCCTGTGCGTGCGGGCGTTACAGGGGTAGCGGGCGCAGCAGGTCAAGCTATGGCGCCTGTCCTAGCACGATGGCTGCAAAGCGCGGGAACGAGCGTAAAGCGAGCATGGGACGCCCTTCGCCCTCACGTTCGTGGCGAATCCATTACCGAGCAGGGCCGCGCCGCCGCCCGCCAGCTTGGGCTGAAGGTCGATCAGATCACCCCGCAGTTGCTGCGTGAACTGTCACGCGCCGCCGACGATGCAGCCAACGCAGGCGTTGGCGTTCACAGCGTGCCGGGAGTCGCCGACCGGTTGGCCCTCTCACGTCGCTTCGGCGTGCCGCTGACGAAAGGCGAATTGACCGATGACTACGCCCAACAGTCTCTTGAGGAGAATCTGCGCCGCATGGATGTCACCACCAAAGCGGGAAACATCATGCGCAGCCAAGGCGAGACCGCCGATGCTGCACTTCGTGGCGCGAACAATGAAACCGGCTTCGGCCTGGTAAAGCGGGAAATTGCGGGCAACACTCCTCTGGCAGGAGACACGGCAGACGCCGGCCAGGCATTGCTTTCTGCAACGCGTCGCGCAGCCGACAAGGCGCAAGGCGCGTATCGTGAAGCGTACGCAACGGCTCGCGAAGCCGGCTCGGCCCTGAACTCCACAAGCTATCGATCGTTCCTCGATGGCGTCGAGGCGAAGCTCAAGAACTCCATCGACTACGATCCGGCGTTGTTTCCGAAGACGGCAACGCTGCTCGATAACCTTCGGGCTCGGCAGGAATGGATGGTCGCTGTCGCCGAGCGAGGCCAGACGCCGGGCAACATCCCGCTTTCCAAGCTTGAGAACCTGCGCAAACTGATGAACGCGCAGTGGCGATCAGCCGATGCGACGGATCGTATGGGCCTCGATGTGTTGCGCCGCGAATTCGATGAGATGGTCAATGGCGCGATCGATAGCGGCAAAGTGACCGGTGACAAAGTAGCGGTCGAGGCCTGGAAGCGTGGCCGCGATCTGTATGCCAGATTCCGCGATCTCTACTCGCCCGGCCGCGCAGAAGGACTGGCGGAGCGTCGTGCGGGCCGTACCGTCCAGGACTGGCTCAAGAGTGAATCGGCCACCGGCGAGCAGGTCATCAAGTCCGCTGCGTTCAACAGCGCACTTGCGAAGCGCATCGTCCAGATCCACGGCGAGGACAGCCCAGCTCACAAGGCGCTCAAGCAAGGCATGCTCGAGTACGTGTTCCGCCCTGCCTTGAAGGACAACGGCGTCAGCCCACGCATGTTCAAGTCACGCTACGAGCAATTCTTCATCAAGCAATACAGAGAGAACATGCAAGCCGTCTTCTCTCCGCAGGACATGGCGACGCTGAATGAGTTCTATCGCCTGGTACTCGCGAAGGTGCCGAAGGAAGGCGTCGTCAACTACTCGAACACCGGCAACGTGCTCATGAAAGGACTGCAGCAGCTCGGGCAGAAGCTCGGTGTTGCGATGGTGGCGAGTGGCAATCTTGAAACAGCAGCCGCGATGCAAGGGATCAATGCTGCCGCACAGGCTGGAAGTGCGTCGCAGGCTCGTCAGGCTGTACGTGGCCTGCTCCCAGTCAATCGATCACTGCCGTACGTCGCGGCTGGCGCCGTTGGCGGCTCCGAACCAGCGCGTCGATAGCGTAGATGATGGCCACGACGGCGATGCAGAACCCAACGAACCACCAGAATCGGCCTACGAACCAAAGGCGGTATGCACCGGCCAGAAGTCCAGCTGCGATCGCGGCGACTGCAACCTCCAAAGCGGTCGAAACTCTGTGAGACATGTTCAATTAATCCTGGTGAACAGCTAGATGAGCGACTCGTTTCCTTTCCGGCGGTTTGTGATCAGAAACTCGGTCGTCCACGGCCTTCTCTTCGGCTTGGCAGGAATTCTGGTGTCGGCCTTCCAACAGGCACCGGTCTGGCCGGCAATCGTCGCATCGGCCCTCGTCGGCGTGGTCATCGCATTGATCCGCGCGCCAGGCGTGTTCCACAAGGAAATCCGCCTGGTCTGCAACGAGGTCATCCGACAGACGACGCTCGCGTTCATGCGACGTAGCTATCAGGCGGGATTGCCACTTGACGACTTGCAAGAACTTCATAACGAGGTTCTGCGGGAAGCACGACGCACGCTGAGATCAAGGACGTTCATGACCATCAATGCAGAACAAGAACTTGCCGCCGAGGCGCTGCCTGAGATCCGACACTCGACACCCGACGACTGTGCGACATGAGCCTACTCCGGCACCGTGGGAAAACGTATCTACATCGCTGCATCGGCCACATGCGAAGCAGCCTGTTCCGATCCTGATGACACTAGGAGCGGGACCCCTACGTCAGCTCAAAATCCGAGCTACAGCAATCTACTGCGTGCTGCTCCCCTCTTCCGGACCTGCGTGCCTTGGGGCCGCGACCAGGACGCACCATTCTGCAAATGCATTTGGATGAGCCTGTCTGCGCAATCTCATGCCATGTCCGCATCAATACCTCTCGCTCTAGGCGACGCGCTCTCGAATGGGGATGGAGACCCGCCTGCCACATCTCGACAAAGGCGCACAGCATTCGCGTGCTGCAGAACGGCGCGACCGCTGCGGTGGCGTCGATGAACTGCTGGAAGCTGTGAATTCAAATGGCTGGTCGCCCAACCAAGTACAAGCCCAGAGTTTGCGGAGAGTGCGGAAAAGCTCTGCCAGCAGACGAATGCTGTGCGCCTTCAGGACGACATGATCACGAGCCCACGGCGGCGCGGTGGAAAAACGGCTCCTAACCTGGGAAAAGCGCAAAGCGCCCTCAAACTTCGCCAGCCGTCCAGTTATGCATAATATTCGGGTTGAGACCCATCAATTCATAGGGTACGATGCATTAAAATGCTATCTTGCGCATTTTACACGGCCTCGGATGCATTATGGACCACTTCTCAATCGTTTTGGCGCTGGCGCGTTCCGCATTGCAAAATCCTAATGTTGCAGTTCGCCAGCACCTCGAACGATTGCAGGAGGCGTTGACCTCCGCCGGCTCTTCCGAAGAGGCGCGAGCTCTCTCCAAACTGCTTTCGGGCGACGAGCGCAGCGGAAAGATCGAGCCCACGCGAGTGATCCTCACTCGCGCGGTCGTTGCAGGCGAAGTGATGAGCCCTACAGTAAGGCCACCGGCTGATAGGGAAACCGGCAACTTACTCGCGCAAATCGTTCATCCTGCGCAACTCAATGACCGCCCCCTCGTTTTCAATGCTTCTCTCCAACCGGCGGTTGACTCACTCGTCGAAGAATGGACGCATCTTGAAAAATTTCTCGCACTGTCAGTACGTCCGCCACTCAATTGCTTACTGTTCGGCGCGCCAGGGACCGGAAAGACACAGCTCGCCCGCGCCATCGCAAAGCGGCTAGAGCTGCCACTGGTTGTTGCGCGACTCGATGGATTGATCTCCTCGTTCCTTGGCACAACAGCTCGCAATATCGCTTCGCTTTTCGATTTTGCGAACAGATACCAGTGTGTTCTGCTTCTCGACGAGTTCGACGCGATCGCCAAAATCAGAGACGACCCTCATGAAGTTGGCGAGATCAAGCGCGTAGTCAATACGCTTCTGCAATGCCTAGATTCGCGATCCAGCATCGGCTTCACCCTCGCGATCACCAATCATGAACAACTCCTCGATAGCGCGATCTGGAGGCGCTTCGATGTCCGCGTTCATGTACCGAAACCTGATTTCGCATCGAGGCAGGCCATAGTCGAGCGTTACACGGCGGGCATTACACTATCGGATGCTGATCGACGGTTGCTTGCTTGGTTCACAGAAGGACGCAGTGGCGCCGAGATTGAAACGCTATGCAATGCGATCCTTCGAATGTTTGTACTGAAGAAGTCCGACGACTTCAGCATGGCTGAAGCTCTTCGCGTTAACGCACAGCTCAGCGCCGACTTTCGTGAATCACCACGGCAGCAGAAGCTCGTTGGCGAATTTGAGGCCTTAGCGAGGACGTTGGTAACCGATGAAGACGTCCGGTTCACACAAGGGGAGCTTGCTCAGATCTTCAATCGCGATCAATCGACGATTAGCCGATGGCTGAAACAGGACGGCGTTCCGCGGAGGCGCTAATGGCAAACAATCCAGTCCAGGTCATTCTCAATACCAAGAACTATCTGGAGAGACCCGAGGACAATGGCGGGGGTTCGGTGAAGGATTTCTTCAAAGGACGCGACGCCGAGTTCGAAGCTCACAAGACAAAGATCCTGGGCGAGCTATCGGAGATAGAAAAAAGGCTGAAGGCCAATCCCGATGTAGGGGTTGAATACGCTCACGTAGTTCTGCAAGGGGACGCCTGGGCCAAGACCAGAAGACCCACAACCGCGGTATTTCCTCCGGCACGCACGCCCATTGTTGGAAGCGGCGAGCTTGGTGAAATGATTGTCGAGCTTACGAGCGAAAACATCGCGGCCGTTCATCAAGCTGTCGATCGCGCGGAAATCGAGGTCGCTTACAAGAAAAACAAGAAGACCGATGAACTTGTACCCAACCCCAGCCGCGCGCGTGGCGAGGTGGGGGCAATCCAAATCCTCAGACCACATGAACCAACTGATCGCCGACGCTTCTCCGCCGAAGAGGCGATGAATTGGCTGAAGCACCCGCAAACTGGCGGCGTGTACATTGTTGAAACATTCGCCGACCCACGCGAGGTTGCGTCCGACACTCGCCGTACGCGAGCGAAACAGAACCTCGATCGCCTCCGGATGAATCTACGATCAATGCCCGTCGAAGTGGTTAAACCCCCAGCTCGGTACGAAGGTTCACGGTTGATCTTCCTCCGAGTCGCAGACAACGCACGGAGCAAACTGACACAGCACCAAGCTGTCCTCGATGTTCTAGACAAAGACCCCGCTGTTCGGAGAATCATGTTGCCGCCGATCGTCGAAGTTGGTCACTCCGTGCCGGGTAACCCCGCTGGTCCTGCTACGCTCAAAGCACCGGATGAGACTTCCCAGTATCCAGTCGTCGGCGTAATCGACACTGGCATCGCGAAATTGAAGGCGCTCGACGGCTGGTGCGCAGGTCGAACTGACTTTGTCGGCTCGACCGGCGGCCAAGATCGGTCGCATGGAACATTCATTGCCGGTCTTGTTGCAGCGTCGGATCAATTTAATGATGACAAGCTATTTGCAGAAGTGCCGTGCAAGTTCTTCGACCTCGCTCTGCACCCTACCACCAGTAGCGGCTATCAAGCCTTCTATCCAAGGGGCTTCTTAGATTTCCTCGAACAGCTCGAGATCGAGATCCTCACCGCAAAAGCGACTGGCGTGCGAGTGTTCAACATGAGCCTCGCACTGGAACGACAGGTTGCTGATGATGCCTATGGCGTGTTCGCTTGGATGCTCGATGTTATTGCCGACCTCCACGACGTCATTTTTGTACTCCCCGCTGGGAACCTGTCTTCGTCAACTTTCCGGTCCGAATGGCCAGATGATCCACCAGATGTGCTTCAGATGCTGGCCGACTACAGACATACAGGCAAAGATCGACTCCTGCAGCCGGCGGAGAGTATTCGCTCCCTCGTCGTTGGCGCATTGAATCCTCCGAAATGTTCGGGGCCATTGCGTCCGACCACTTACACGCGGCGAGGGCCCAGCGCAGCGCTGGGCATGAAGCCAGACGTGGCACATGTCGGTGGTCGTGGCAGCGCCAAGCATGAGTTGATGTCAATCGACACTTCAGGGAATGTGACGGATGGCTGTGGAACTAGCTACGCGGCACCACTCGTTGCCAGACAACTCGCAGCCTTGTCCAACCAGATCGAAGGACAAGTGGAAAGAGAGACACTCCTGGCCCTTCTAATTCACCACGCACGCACGCCGAAGGATCTTGCCGCCAAATCACTACGCCGGATTGCCCGCGACTTCGTGGGGTTTGGGTTGCCAGCTCAGAGCGCCCAGATGCTCGAAACGGAGGACCATGGAATCACGCTGCTCTTCAATGGCGTTCTAGAGCGCGACCGGGAGCTGGTCTTCCCCTTCTCATGGCCCGCGAGCCTGACAGATTCATCCGGCAACTGCAGAGGCAGAGTCAAGCTGACTCTTGTCTACCGCCCACCGGTTGATAGATCTTTCGACGCAGAGTTTGTTCGCGTAAATCTCGACGCACACCTGAGACAAGAATCATTCGATTCGAATACCGGTGACATCGCGTGGACAGGCCGACTGAGAAGCGAGACCGACAAGACATACGAGAAGAAGTTGATCGAGCATGGCCAGAAGTGGTCCCCGGTGAAGCAGTACGAAAAAAAGTTCCAAGGTATTGGCGCCTCTTCTCAGTGGCGATTGGTAATCGAAGGGCTCACGCGGACTGGCTTCAACTTTCCAACCAATGGCGTGCCTTTCTCGGTATTGCTTACGATTGAAGATCCCAAGAAAACAGAGCACGTATTTCAGGAACTCAGACAGGGCCTTCTTGCAGGCGGGGTGAAGCTTGCAGATGTTCGAACCGCAAATCGCATAACCACGAGGGGCGCTCCTTAGACAGGATCTTCCGCAGACTCGTGGTCCGAGGCATTCGCTCCCCGACTCCGACACCGAGGCTTGGACTTCTGTCGCCGCACTCAATTGCGGATCGGTGACATATGCCTAACCTCGCGACTGCGATCGATAACGTGCGCACCGATCTGATGACCGTCGATGCACAGTTGCACTGCCTTGAGATGGCGCTGACACACGGCTCCGATGCGAGTGCCTGCTCTACCGTCGCGGTTCACACCCGTGAACTGGTTCAGGAGTTGATGAGTCGTCTGGATCAAATCGTGTCGGACGTTGAGGTTGACCTTCTCTGGCTCAGGTCGCACGCGTCGCCCCAAGCTAACCTGGCGTGGCTGGCGATTCAGCTTCGGGCTTTTGGTCAATCGGCAGCAAGCCCTGGCGATACTCGGAAGGGATACATTGCGTGTCGGATGGGACAACGACCGCGACACCCTGGCGCGCAATCGCAGCCTTCGCATTGAGAATGGACTTCGCCGATTTACCGACGCCATCCCAGGTCCAGAACTCGTCGCACTGGGCGTCGATTGCGCTCGCCACATGAAGCGCGTCCGCTGGCCGCAGGTTCATCTCGTATTTCCACCTGAGGTCCCTGGCCCGCTCAAGAACGAAAATATCGGTCTGCCATGGCGTGACCCCGCCAGACCCAGACGTCAGGATGCTGCGAAAAATTCTCTGCGTCTCTTCGCTGATGTCCCCGTCGGCGGAAGTGCATTCCACGATACTGAAGAGCGACGTGACGACCGTGAGTCTCTTATCGCGCCCAGCACGGAGTGCTGTTTTCAGATGCCAGAGAAATTTCCCGCCGTCATGCACCTGTTTGCCGTTGGCATCCAGCGCAAGTTCAATGAAGCAGCAGGCGTCGAGGTAGATTTTTTTAGTGCTCATCGTCCCTGATGGCAGACACAAAGTCCGCCGCGCCCACACTCCCGGTCATTGACGGGGCACTGCCAAAGAATTTTTCGAACTCTTCGTCAGTGATGGAATCGACGAGCTTCAGTCGCTCGACGCCGATCTGGTCAATTTCTTTGCTGAGGCGATTCGCGCGCACCATTCCTGATACGTGTACGCGCCGGTCTCTGGGTGCCAAGGCGCTGACGACGTCGCCGTATAGCTCGCGGGGAAAGAAGCACTTGATGATGTTGCCGCGGGATACGTCGCGCAGGTCGAAATGTGGGCGCTCTGCTTCCTTGTAAAACGCGTGAATGACGCCCAGAACGGTGCCGTGGTACTCGATGAATTGCCGGACTGATTCGGTGAGCCGTTCGACAACTTCGGCAGTGACTAAGTAGGGCTTGGGGGGCTTCTTGGGGCTCTTCTTTGCAGGTAGCACCGCAACCGACACTGCCTCGCCCGGATGAATCTTCTTGGCGACCTGGGCGTACTGGAGGAAGGTCTTTTCAGTGGCGCCAGCAGAATGCGCCGCCTGCGGCTTTCCCTCGAACACAGACGTGGCGATGCGGCGGCAGGCTGCCGCCGTCTTGGCTGAGACACCCTCGTGAGTCGAAACCTCGAATCGAAGCGAGCCGTCCGTGAACTTGGATGCGCGCCACTGGTTTTCCACGGGCAACAGGCCCGCATCGTCGCCGATGGACTTGAAGAGCTTAGCCAACTCCTCCGGCAGCGTAGATAGGCGCGACAGTTCGATGGACTCTTGGCCCTTGAACAGCGTCACATGCATTCTGAATTGCGGCATCGAGAACGCTGACGCAGCGACGTATCGCCGGTGCTCCTCCGTGTAGTTGTACTGCGCAACCTTACAGCAGTGTATCGCGTCAGGGTGAAAGTGGGAAAACTAGCGATGGTCTCGGACCGCTAGCGGGCGCCGCCTGCGTCTGGGCGCGCTCAGGCACCGGAAAAATCTGGAGCCAGCCAGCCAACGTATGTTGCTTGGCTTCGGCAGGCTCAAAAAGTTTCTGTTTTCCAGCGATCATGTTTCGCGCACAACAGATCAGCTCGCCCCCAAAAGTTTGTCCGCCCTGGTTCGCCACTCCTTCGTGATCTGTCCCGCATGGTCTGCTTGGGACTCTCGGCGCGGAAACGGTTGACAGAGCTTCATGGCGCGATTGTTATGATGTCTTGGTACTGCCATTGCATCGCTATGACAATGCCATGGCGATGATTGTTAGGAAGATCATAGAAACTATAAGCGGCGAATCCAGACTGAAGCGGTCCGCCCATCGCCCCCACCCCGCCTGCCGCAGTCCGCGGACTATCAGCCAGATCTGTGACACAGTTGGCACTCCCGGCGACCCTGAAAATGGATGGCAAGCTCCAGATCGGGTGAGACGATATCCCAGTGATCGAGGAAGAACTGGCGGAGCACAAAGTAAACCGACCTATGCCTCGTGCTCCCATCGCACTCTGAGGCGAGGACCCATGGATGGGTATGTTACTCATGACGAGATCGCGCTCTGGGCTCTCCGATGGCTTCCACGTCTGTCAACCATTGGAGTTCGCCATGTCTCGAATTCTTCGCCGGCGCGAAATCTGCGCCATGACCACCCTGTCCAAAACGACCCTCTATGCGCGAATCAAGGAGGGTTCCTTCCCGAAAGCCATCCAACTCGGCCCCAAAGCCGTCGGATGGCGGGAAGACGAGGTGCTTGCCTGGATGACGGGCCAGCCGCGAAAGGGAGAACCACCCGCCGGGTCGGCCAGCCCGATCGACGCGACTCCTCCCACGGCACCAGCGCCGACTGCCATCACTGCGGCCGACTGTTGCAGAACACAGACCGCGGACAGTTCGGACCCTAGTGAACCGGCGGACGAGGCGGAACTGCTGGCCGACCTCGGACTGACAGAGGACCTGCCCGATGCAGAGTACTTCGCCAAGGCGAGCCAGATCGTGGAGAGCTGCCAGCAGGACGTGGCTGCCATCAACGCACGGGTGGCGGAGCACTATGCCCGCGAGAGGGACGCCCTCAGGCAGCGCCTGAGGGAGAGCGAGGAGCGGCTGAGCCGGATCGAATTCGCCCAGTCCGAGAAACAGCGGCAGTGGTACAGCCTGATCGAGGGAGCCGTGGGCTCGGATGTCGGGAGGTGGCTGCAACTCGTTCAGGCGCTCCTAGAGGCGGGAGACACCCGGTCTGCCATGGCTGTGTATATCGATCCCCCTCCCAGCATCCGCCGGGCCCTGGAATCCTCAGCCGCGGGCAATCAAGTGCCGCCGGACATGCTCACTGAGCCGCTTTTCAGCGCCGGATAGGACGCCTCCACCCAAGCGCGCAGGGATGCGCGCCGCTGTCTCGCCTTCTAGCCCGAAGGCCGCGTATAGGGCACGTAGGGACGCGCGGACCCTTTGACCGCGTTACGATCCCCAGATGCCATCAACAGCCTCATGCTCCTCAAGAACAACGACTGATCCGATCCTGCCCGCATGCCACGTGTTCTAAATTTCTACATGGACGATTCAGGCACACGCCTACCGAATCGCAAGCCATTGAGGTTTAATCCTAACGTCCGCGACTTTTTCGCGCTCGGCGGCGTCCTGATCAATGAAGAGGACGAGGCAGGCGCTCGCAAGCTGCATTCGGATTTCTGTTCGCGGTGGTCCATCAACTATCCACTGCATTCCGTGGAAATCCGCCACAGCACGGGCAGATTCACCTGGCTGAAGCGTGACGGCACGGAATACGGCCGGTTCATGAACGACCTTACGAAGACCTTGCTGGCGATGGAGGTCCTAGGCGTGACCTGCGCGATCGATCGACCGGGATACGACGCTCGCTACCGAGAGAAATACGGCCGCCGACAATGGCATCTCTGCCAGACAGCATTCGCCATTGCGGTCGAGCGTGCGGCGAAGTTCGCGCGACGCGACGGTCGAAAGCTGCGCGTCATGCCAGAGCGCAGCAGCAAAGCCGATGACGAGCGACTGGTTGGCTACTACAGTGACCTGAGAACGGCGGGCCCGCCCTTTGAGACAACGAAGTCGGCACCCTATGCCCCGCTGACGGCCAAGGAATTTTCTGAGACCCTTCACGAGATCCGGTTTAAATCAAAGTCGTCCCCCATGGGGCAAGTCGCGGATATGTTCTTGTGGCCAATGGCTATCGCCGGTTACGACCCTTTGAACCGCGCCTACGTGGCACTGCGAGACGCAAAGCGCCTCATCGAGATTCGTCTGAGGGAGGGACAAGCCGAGGTCTGCGGGTCCAAATACAGTTGCTTTGAACTCGTGCGGCGGCACCAACGCGGGGGCTAGAAACGACAAAGGCCCAGATCCTCGATCTGAGCCTTTGCGGCGGCCTTCTTGCGAAGACCTCGTGGGCGATGCCCGATAGCGATACTGACGGCTCCGTCAGTCGGTTTCAAGTGCTACGCACGCTTCCAGGAACCGGTGTTTTTCCCACAATTTTCCCATGGGTCGACCGCCCGGGCTTTGATTTAACCCTAAGTACTTGATTAGAAATGGCGTCCCCAAAGGGATTCGAACCCTTGTTACCGCCGTGAAAGGGCGATGTCCTAGGCCTCTAGACGATGGGGACGCACGTACCGACGGGGCTTGGTGGAGCTAGCCGGGATCGAACCGGCGACCTCTTGCATGCCATGCAAGCGCTCTCCCAGCTGAGCTATAGCCCCACGCGGGAGGCGCGCAATGTATTGAAGGGCCCTCGACCTGTCAAGGCAACTTCGGAGTTCCGAGCGCTTCAGGAAATGCCTTGCTCAGGCCGCCAGTGCAACCTTGCGTGCCGCATCGATGCGCAGCAGCGTCGTCTCGCGTCCCAGCACTTCCAGCGTTACATCGATCGGCGGCGATACCGACGTCCCGGACACCGCAACGCGGATGGGCTGCGCAACCTTCCCCAACCCGACGTTGAGTGCTGCCGCGACGCTGTTGACGGCATCGTGGATAGCAGCAGCATTCCACTGCGGAAGCGCTGACAGACGCTCATGAACCGCGGCCAGCACGGGGGCGCTTTCTGCCGTGAGGTTTTTCTTGGCCGCCTTCTCGTCGTAACCCTTGAGTTCGGCGAAGAAGAACACGCTGTTCTGCGCCATCTCCTTCAGCGTCTTGGCCCTTTCCTGCTGCGCCTTAGCCACAGCGGCAAGCTTGGCGTTGTCCTCGACCGCGACACCCAGCGCCGCGAACTGGAACTGCAGATGCGGCGCGAGCGACTGCGGCGTCGATCGCATGATGTGCTGCTGATTCAGCCACAGCAGCTTGTCGGGATTGAAGGCGGACGCCGACTTGTTGACATCCTTGATATCGAACAGCGCCTGCATCTCTTCCAGCGTGAAGACTTCCTGGTCGCCGTGCGACCAGCCGAGTCTCACGAGATAGTTCAGCAGCGCCGACGGAAGAAAGCCCTCTTCCCGATACTGCAGCACACTGACTGCGCCGTGACGCTTCGACAGCTTCGCGCCGTCCGCGCCCAGGATCATCGGCACGTGCGCGTATACCGGCGGGGTCGATCCCAGCGCCTTGAGCATGTTGATCTGGCGCGGCGTGTTGTTCAGGTGATCGTCGCCGCGAATGACATGCGTGATCTTCATGTCCATGTCGTCGACGACGACGCAGAAATTGTAGGTCGGCGTGCCGTCCGATCTTGCGATGATGAGATCGTCGAGTTCGGTGTTCTGGAACTCGACGTTGCCATGGATCACGTCTTCGACGATGACCGAACCGTCGACGGGGTTGGCAAAGCGGATCACCGGATCGACGCCGGGGCGCGGTTCGGTGCGGTGGCGGCACGTTCCGTCGTAGCGCGGCTTCTGCTTCGCGGCCTCCTGCCGGCTGCGCATCTCGGCGAGTTCTTCCTTGGTGCAGTAGCAGCGGTACGCGTGCCCGTCCTGGACGAATTTCGCAAGCACTTCGCGATAGCGATCCATGCGCCGCGTCTGATAGAACGGACCCTCGTCCGCACTCAGTCCGAGCCATTCCATTCCGTCGAGAATGACTTGCGTGGCTTCGTCGGTCGATCGCTCCCGATCGGTATCCTCGATGCGCAACACGAACGTGCCGGCATGGCGCTTCGCGTACAGCCAGGAGAACAGCGCAGTCCGGACTCCGCCGATATGCAGCATGCCGGTGGGACTGGGGGCGAAACGGGTGCGAACGGACATGTGCGATGAAGCCGCCTGGAATTCTTGAGTTCGTATCGACTTGTGAACCCGACGCGGGACGAAGTCGGCGTCGCATGGCGACGAGAGATGGTGGGCGGTACAGGGATTGAACCTGTGACCCCTGCCGTGTGAATGACGGGCGACCTGATCCAATACAACGGGTTAACGTATCGCGAGGATACTTGCGGTATCACGACGTATCAAGCGGATACAGCTTCCCGCGTTGGAAATGCGTAGGATTGGCTGGTTGACGGTATTGATCAAATTTGAGTAAGGTAGATGCATCCTGAGAGAGGGCCATAGCGCCCCGCCCCGAGATCGGTCCGGACCGGCTCGGGGCGCCGAACGACTGGGGAGACAAGATGAAAACACGCGAAGAACTCCAGGCCGCCGTCGATGAGGTCGCTGCCGTAGACGCGAGTCATCTCAAGATTTCTCGCGATCTCATGCATGTCTTTGCCGCCCTAATCGTTCAGAACGGCGGGGAATTGGTTGTTAAGAGATCTGCCATTGAGGATGTCGACCCGTCCAGTGCGGTCGAGTGGAGCATCGACGGCGATACTCGCAACGTGATTTTCCGTGTGGTTAAGCGCGCGGCCGGCGAGCGGGCGACGAATGACGGCTGGGACGATGCAGCCAAGGAAAGGTCGAGCAAGTGAACGGCGAACTCTTCCCTGTCGCCACGCGCCAGCGCCTGGCCCGACGTCCGCGCCGCGTGATGATGCACGTCACCGATGCTGGCCTGCGCGAGGATGGCGCTGATATCGCCTGCTTCCGCTGCGGTAAATGCGGGCATGAGGTCGACTGGATCGAGTATCGGAACGTCAGTGAGGCGAAGCGCGGGGTGCCGTGCCCGAAGTGCAATGGGGAGGAATCGCTGTACCTGCGGCAGGATATGGTGGCATGAGCGTCATTCAAACCAACACATGGACCTGCGACATCTGCGGCGCTACCGATGGCGTGTCCAAGGATACGGACGCGTACAGCGACCCCGTCGTTGTGCCGCCGAAGGGCTGGCTGACCGACCTGGTGGTTCCGATCGAGTATCGGATTCATCCCTTGAACGATTGTGCTGATGCATGTCCGACGTGCGCAGACACGCCGAACTGGCGGCTGTACAAGGCGCGCAACTCGTTCCCGCAAGAGGTGATCGACAAGCTCGGGCGCCATCCGCGCGTCGGCGACTGGTACATGCCGTGCTGTATCGAAGATCTGCAGCGAGTCGGGGAAGGCCTGATCTATGACCTGCCTGACCTGCTGGAAGAGAATGGCGGATCTTTCTGGGGATCGCTTGAAGAAGCTATCGCTGATTGCGAAAGCACTGACGGTCCGGCGGACCCGGCAAGAGTGGCGCTGCTCAAAGCGCAAGAGGAAGCGTCATGAACGGAACCGACAAAACCCTCCTCGCCCAGCGCCAGATCGACTACGCGGAAGCCCTTCGGCAAACGAAGCTGTTCTTCGCGAATGTCCACTTAGACCTGCTCCACGGTCGCGCGCATGTCGAGATCCATGAGCGCGGCGAACGGTACCGCGTCACGGTGCGGGCTCGGGCCATGGGCGAGACCTGCGTCGACAAAGATGAGGCGGCCGAATGGCTCGCGAATATGTCTTATCAGCTCGAACGCGACATTCCTTGCGGTACCATCAACTTCGTTCCGAACGGATCGTCAACGGACATCATAGTCATCAGATAGGGCAAGGAGCCTTCTCCAATGGCACGGACGCCATACAAGCAGAAACCCCTCATTGCGATCGCCCGCCGTCTGAAGGCCGAGCGCGATCAAGCCTCTCCGCCGCGTGCTGTCGTGACCTCAGACTCGCCCCATGAGCGAGTTTCGGCCAGTCACAACCATCCACGACCTGTTCCTCCTGGATGATGCGGAGATCGAGGCCGGCTACTGGGCTGGTCGCCGCGGCGATCCCGAACCGGGCAACCAGTCCAGCCGTGCGTATTGGCATGGCTGGAGAAACGGCCGCGTCGACGCGGGAAAGCGAAAGCCGGACAAGGGACAGGTCAGGCTGCGCTGCGTGCTGCTGTCCAATGCGATCGCGGGCAGCCAATTCCTGCAGTGAGCGACGATCTCTCACATCCGTACGCTCTGCCGGATGACAACGAGTCTCACCCTGCCCGCTTTGCCGAGTCGATTCTGAAGCTGCCAGAGCACGCGCACCTGGTCGATGGCGAAGCCGGCATCGACTATCTGCTGCGCACTCATGAGCGCATCAAGGGCGGTCGCTACGTGCTCGGTACAGCCCACATGCCATCCGTGCAGGGCGAGCTGAAAGAATGCTTCGAGTGGCTGCTGTTCATGTTGTTCGGCCGATTGCCGGACTTCTTGATCGTGCTCGACCGTGCCTACTGGGAGCAGGCGACGCCACTGCAGCGCGAAATATTGATCTATCACGAGCTGACGCACTGCATCCAGAAGGTGGACATGTACGGTGCGCCGCGCTTCCATCGTGACGGTCGGCCAATGTGGGGATTGCGCGGGCACGACGTTGAAGAGTTCACGGCGGTGGTCCGTCGCTATGGCGCATATAGCCAGGACATTGCCGGATTCATTGCTGCCGCGATCGAGGGAAACCGTGCTCACGGCCGATGAGTTCGACCGCGCTGTGCGCGAGGCAATGCCGACGCTGAAGCGAACGGCCCTGAGGCTGACCGGAACCCAGAGCGATGCCGACGACGTGCTGCAGGACGGCCTGATGCGCGCATGGATCTACCGGCACAAGTTCGAAGGAGGCAACTTCCTCGGTTGGGCCTGTGTAGTGATGACCTACCAGTATTTCGCGGTCCTGCGCCGCAAGCGCCACCGGCCTGAAGGACACTGCGCCGACATCAATGTGCAGCCGGCGCGCTTTGATGACATGGACAGGCACCTGGATGCCGAGCGCACGGTGCGCGCGATCCTGGACGATATCTTCCCGCGGACGGGCGACAGCCTGCTTCCTGTCCTGTCGTCACTCGCGATCGACGAGGATAGCTACGAGGTCGTTGCCAAGCGTCTGGCGCTGGAATTGGGGACCGTGAAAAGTCGCATGTTCCGCGCCAGGGCGAAGTTGCAGCGCATGCTCGGAACTGACCGGTACGCGATCTGCGTCGGCGAGCCGGCGGATCCTGATTTCGTCGCTTACGACGAGATCATTGATAGTGATAGTGCGGACCGGTAGTGACACTACTCTCACTCTCATGAGTGATACCGACAACGACGACGACAAGGTCAAGTTCCTGACGCCGCTGGAGCGCCGGTCGCATCCGAAGAAGTTCGAATGCCGCGCCGCGATCGCCAAGCACCTGGCGACGGTCGGCTCGCGCGACTGGCCCGGCGTTATGGCGCAGTTTCCGGAGATCCCGAAGCCGACATTCTGGCGCTGGGTGAAGGAACTGAAGAAGGAGGTACCGGCCGAGCCCGAACTGGCGAGTGCCCGCAAGAAACTCAAGAGCGTCGAGGAAGGCGCGAAGATCTTGCGGCATGAGGAAGCGAAGGCATCCGGCGTCGGTCACATCGCGAAGGACTTGCCGGCGGCACCCTCCCCTGCCTACGTCTCGCGCGAGGGTGCGCGCGCCATGGCGAACCTGGACTTCACTGCCGAGATCGGCCGGCTCTATAGCGACGCGGAAGCGCTGCGCACGTATTCGGTGACCAAGGACGATGCTGGCAACGAGCGGATCAAGAACCCGCTGACGTTCGATCGCAGCGTGGCCCGGCGCGTGAGCATCCTTGAGACCGGCTTGAAGGCACTGCAGGAGTTGGGGGACCTGCGGATGATGCAGTCGTTCTATGACTCGATCATTGCCGAGATCGGCGCCGAGTCTCCGGAGGTTCAGCAGCGCATTCTGAAGCGGCTGGCAGAGCTCAATCAAAGGACGGGTATGACGATGAGCATGCGCCTATGAATGCCATGACTCGCGCAGCTGCTGTCGGTCTTTACGCGCTTGCGTGGGGACTACTGGCTGTTATCGCCGTCGCAATATCCGGCTGCGACAAGGCGCCTCATCAGGGAAAAGCCGCCGACGGCTACGTCTTCGGCGATCCGTCGTTCGAGCGGTCGAAGCTTGAGGTCGAGGTGGTTCTGCTGCAGTCGACCGCCGCGTTGGAACGCGCGCACAAGGAAGCACTTGCCACGCGCCGCGGCGCGCGGGTAGCCGCAGGCCGCGAGCTGGCCGCATTCTCCATTCTGAGCGAAGCCGGTTGCACCATTTACGCGATCGATCCAAAGGTGAGCTACAAGCCTGAATTCCTCGGCCACGAGTTGGCGCACTGCATTTATGGCGAGTGGCATGACTGAGCGCACGACTGTGAAATCCGAGTGGGGCTCCGAAGCCGAACTCGCCGGTGCGCTGATGGAGCACCTGCAGCAGCTCGGCTGGGACTGCTATCCAGAGGTCGCCGTAAACCGCGGCGGCACCCGCGCTGATCTGGTCGCCCGCAAAGGTCCGTTGATCTGGGTCATCGAAGCCAAGTTGCGCTTCGGCGCCGACGTGCTTGAGCAAGCCCGGAAGTGGCTAGGCCATGCCCACTATGTCAGCGTGCTGGTGCCGCGGATCAGTTCACCGCAGGGCCGCACTGTGCTGACCGAATGGATGCGATCGAATGGCGTAGGCCTGATCACGGCCGACAAAGAGACGTGGAGCCGGCAGCCCGAGATCGCTTTCGAAACTCGCCTCGTCCTCCCGAAGTTGCATCGCTGCGCGCATCGCAAGGCGAAGTACATTGCCGAGCACCTGCATCCCGACATGAAGAGATATGCGCCAGGCACGAACGGCGGGTATTCCAGTCCGTGGCGCCGGACCATGGATGCCGCAGTCCAATATATCCACCTGAAGCCGGGTTGCACGATCAAGGAAGTCGTCGACAACGCAAAGCACCATTACCACAGCGACCAGAGCGCTCGGTCCTGCCTGCTGAAATGGCTCGAATCTGACGAGCGCGTCGAACTGAAGCGAGAGGGGCGGAGAGTTACGCTGCATCCGCGCGCGGCCTGATGCCTCCTGGCCGACCCTCTGCGCGACCCAAGTCCGACAGCTTCCAGTCCGGACTGACCGAGGCGATCGCGCGACTTGAGTCGATCACCGGCCATCGCGTCAACCAGAAGAAGGCGATCGAGCCCGGCACAACGTTCCGGCAATGGTGTGAGCAGCTGGCAGCGGACGGACTCAAGGTCGACGGCAAGCCATTCCGGCTCGACAACCGGCCTGCGATGGCGTGGATCTACGACCAGATCCCAAGCACAGAGGAAGACGCGTACCGCCTCGTCATCGTGTTGATGAAGTGCGCGCAGGTCGGATTCACCGTGATGGAAATCCTTGCCTGCATCTACCTGGGCCTGCGCTTCGGCCCGGCGATCGTCGGCATGTTCCTGCCCGACATGAACCTGACCGGCATCAAGTCGACCGAGCGCTTCATGCCGATCGTGCGCAGCGTGCCATCGGTTAAGCAACTCATGCGTCAGGACGTCGACGAGAGCGGCCGGCGTGCGAGCGAGGGCAACGTCACGCGCCGGCGCATCGGCGAGGCGCTGTTCGTGTTCTCCTGGACCTCGGGCCGCGCCACGACCGAGTCGGTCCCGATGGACATCCTGAGCTTCGACGAAGTGCAGGAGATGACGCTGGAGCAGATCGAAAAGACATATGAGCGCCTGTCCGCCAGCGAGCTGCGCTTCATGCTGATGGGCTCGACGGCGAACTGGCCCGACGCCGATATTCATCATTGGTACAAGCGCGGCTCGCAGTGCCGGTTCGCCACGCGCTGCACGGTCTGCGACGCGACGAAGCCGATGGACGACTACTTCCCGCGGAACATCCGCTGGGACGAGTCGCGCAACGTGTATCGGTACGTCTGCCCCAACGGGCACTGGATCGACGATCCGCAGCATGGCGAGTGGATCGCCAACAACCCGGGCGCGGATCCGCCCGTCGCCCATCTGGCGAAGAAGGATCGACCGCTGCGCATTCGCTCGATCCATTTCCCGCAGTTCCTGTCGCCCACGATCGCGCCTGGCGAAATCATGGACGCGTACAACACGGCGACGGACATGAAGAACTTCTTCAACCGTAAGCTGGGCAAGCCGTATCTGGACCCGTCGCAGGTTCCGGTCACGCTTGAGCACCTGGCGCGCTGCGTCGCCGCTGGCAAGAAGGCCGGCGTGCAGTGGAAGAGCCGCGCGAAGGATTGCTACATGGGCATCGACCAGATGGGCAACTTCAACGTCGTCGTCATCAAGGAGCGGCTGCCCGACGGACGACAAGCGTGCGTCCATGTAGAGGAGATCTACAGCGACGACCCATTTCTGCGCTGCTCTGAGTTGATGAACCTGTATGGCGTCGTCGCCTGTGCAGTCGAGATCAACCCGAACTACAACGACGCGAAGCGCTTCGCGGGTCGACACCGAGGCAAGGTATTCATCGGCAACAGCTTCGGCGCTGTCGAGGAAGGCATGGTCCAGTGGGGCGATGCGCCGAAGCTCGACGTCTCGGAGCGTCGAACCAGCGAGGAAGAACGCGACCGCTACACCTTCCGCATGGACCAGTACAAATGCATGCAGGTCTCGATGGCGCGCTTCACTGCGGTCGAGCCGCTGTGCTTGTTCCCCGACCCGCAGGAACTGGTGCAGGAAATCAATGAGAAAGGCACGCGGCAAGTCGTCGCTGTGCTGCCGCGTGCCTTCACACACTTCACAAAGACTGCCCTGGTCGCCGAGAAGGACGAGGAGACGAACAAGTATCGACGCGCGGTCAAGAAGATCGGCATCGACCCGCACTTCAGCTACGCGAACATGCTCTGCGACGTGGCGTGGGCGCGAGCGTATGGCACGGGCACCTTCATCCTCCCGCAGGTAACACAGGAACTCACCGTGACTCAGGAAGCTGTGAAGAAGGCCATGCCGGGCCTGCCAGCCGCCGTGGTGAAGATGGTCCAGGATCTGCCCGCTGGCGAGATATGCGGCCGGTGTTCCGGATTTGATGCGGAGCGGAACTTTTGCCAGGAGCGGCAATTTAGTGTCGGCCCAAAGGATCCGGGCTGCATCCTTTTTGTCGCCTCGGAATCGTCGTGAGGCAAGGATTAAGTCCAAAGGCGTGAGTTTTCTTACTCAATTTAGAGTAAGTTGCGGGAAAACCTTAATAAAAGTTGGGCATGGACAATGCGGGAGCGACGAGTCTTCTTCTTCAAATCCCAGATCCGGAAAGGCCGGCCGCTGGGTCAGACCTCTGCGCCCGAGCCAAAGGTCGACGCGCAGCCCGCTACTCCGCCAGCGCAAGACGCTCAGCCGAAGAAGGATGAGCCGAAGAAGCCGTAGGGTTGAACACTTCGAGCAGTACGTCGGCATGGCATGGAGAGCCTTTGCACTAGCATGCCAGATTCATCCCCGCTAGTTTCTGGCGGTCCCGGTTGACCGCATCCAGCGCCCGATGCTGTTCATGAATGCATCGCCTGTCGACTGAAATATCGACGAAGCCTGCCATCAGATTTCGGAACAGTTCGACACAGCGCTCTTTCGTGCCATGCACGCCGACGACGAACGGATTCCCATACGGCGATGCTCGGTCGACCTTCACCGTGTTAGGCGGCATGCGCCAGCCCTTGGCGAGGCGGAGTTGGATTCGCTCAGGCATCACTGTTCCCATTGCGGCTCACTCAGCACTGGTTGAATCTTCCTCAGATCGTTCGCGTTCTCGCGCACCAAGTCGCGAACTCGCGCGCCGTTAGACGCCTGGTGGAGAATGTTGATCGGGATCTGCATGATCAGGTCCCGGTCTCGATCGTTGTTGCATTTCAGGCAGGCCGCAACGATGCGGCGCGTGTTCGGCATGCTGCCGCGATCCGGATGCCATCGCGGCTCGAGATGATCAAGCGTGCAGGTGTCCGGCAGCATCCTTGCGTGCGGCCGATGCTGTCCCGGACGGAGCAATCGCATCGGCCCCTTGCACCAATGACACCGGCCGCCTTGCTTCGCGTACAGGAACTCCCGCTTTCGCCGCCGAGCGAGGGAACTGGACATCACTATCGCCCTCTGCACCCGACCTGCTCGCCGCTCGCGTCGAGCCTTGGCGTGATCCCGCCCGACTTCGTTTCGAGGTACTGGCATCCCGTCAGCGCATCGGTACGCACCGCCATGTTGCTGAGCGGGCCTTCGAGCGGATCGCTGTCGTCGCGATCGGTGATCGCTGCCGAGACGAATGCGTTGATGATCCAGCCGACCAGGAAGATCCCAGCCAGCCAAGTGGTGAAGTTCTTCGAATCATCGAGCGTCATGGTCGTCCCTCAGTAGATTGATCCTTGCTGTCCCGGCTCATTGCTTCCGGTACAGGCGAGATCGTGGTCGGATGCTTTCGGGCATCGCTTGTTGCCGCAGATCGGGCACAGGATCATGTAGGTAAGGGCAAGCAGCTTGCCGTTCGCGCATCTGTGGCAGTCGAAGTGTGCGGTCGTGAGCGAGGAAAATCCGCCGAGTCCCGAGGTTGCCACTGGGCCGACGGCAGATGGGCCCTTGTGTACGGGGCAGAATGGGCTTGGCACAAACGTGTCGCCGTCACCGCAGCCGACGGGCTGGCACGTACACACCTTGCCGGCGTCGTTGACGATGGCGGCGACTCTTGGCGTCGATTTGCCGGTAATCACAGCGGTCGACTCTGCGATCACTTCGTCAGGGAAGAAGAACTTCAGCGCCTCTATCACCTCACTCGGGCGTCTGTCGCCGGTGTGGTCGCTCCAGAATGCGTACTGAAGCATTTGAACGCACAGGGCAACGCCCTGCTGATCAGCTACCGACATGCCCTCTTCCTCCCGCGCTGCTCGTTCGCCCGCACATTCACGCGGCGATTGACGATAATTTCACGACCGTCGCTGAGCAGAATCAGGAAATTGACATCGAACTCAGCGGTCCAGTTGCCAGCGGCATGGCGTCGAAGCGCACGGACCTCGGCCTTGCCCATGGCGAACGGTTTATCGATTTCTTCGCGCTCGACAGCCACTACAGCGCCGTCCTTTGCTTCAACTCGACGTCCGCTCCGCACTTCTTGCAGAGGCAGTGACCGATCGCGCAGCCCATGCACAGCGCATCCGTGGCGGTACTCGAGTACGTCTGAGGCGCAGCGCAGAGACCGCACGGCTGTACAGTGATCGCCTGGCCGGCGATCGATCCCTTGCGTAGATAGAAGCAGGTCGCGCAAAGCTGTTCGGCTTTCCGCCGATCGCGATCCGTGTCGTTGTGGATCTTTTCCGCCGTCTTCAGATGGCTGTACATCCATTCCCGCGCCATCATTGTGGCTCGGGAGATGGCAGCTCCGTCGATCAGCTTTGCGGGGCGCTGCATGTCCTACTCACAAACCTGCTTACCGTTGGCCTGCATCCGTGGCGTCATGCTGCCGCGGTACCGTGTCGGGGTGTCGACCAGGTACTGACATCCCGTGCCCGGATCGGTCCATACGCTCACATCAATGGAAGCGGCCGGCAGCGATGGCGCCTTTGTCGCTGCTTGGAGCCCTGGCGCGACCAATGCAACGATGGACACCGCGAGCGCAAGAGCGGCGACCGCCGTTCTGATGTTCGATTTCATTCTGACTCCTGACATGGATTTGAGAACCGGCGAATTTCGCCGGATGCCATGAGAACGGCTGCGTGGTCATCTCGCAAGCCCCAGAGCGCGACCATGCAGGCTTGGTACGCTGCTGACGCAGCAGCATCCTTCGCTTCCTCGCTCGTATTGGCGCCTTCGCAGATCTCATGCGCCGTATGCAGGAGTCTGGCGGCCGCGCGAAGCTCGTCTTCCCAGAGGATGCAGAGATTGAGGTTTACCGCGTTGCTCATGTGCGCACCGAGTCGCCGATCGCAGGCATCGGCTTTGCGTCCTTCAGGAGTTCGCGGAGTTCATCCGCGGTCGGGTTCCAACCCGTATCGCGCACCTTGGCGAAGAACTCTTCGAAGCTGTAGATCGCTGCAGGCGTCGACTTCCGGTCATCGTACTGGCGGATGCCCCATGCGATGGCGTAGCAGCACCAAGTGAAGCGCAATGTGTACTCGTCGAAGCGTCGCTCCCAGTAGTCAGGAAACCAGTTGCGGCCGCCATGCTCGAAGTCGGCCATGGCCTCGCGTAGTGCATGCTCCCCATCGTCGACGGCGGCCAGAACGTCCGCTTCGACTGCCTCTTTCAGTTCGGCGAACTGCAGGGCGCCCGTGCCGTCCTCGACGTCCAGGTCGAAGAACTCTTTAAACTGGTCCAGTTGTGACTCGATGTACTTGCGAGCCGTGTCCGCGCTGTATTCGCGATGCCCGTCGCATCGATCGGTCGCGAGCAGCTTCTCGGCCCAATACCCCTCGTTGATCCGCAGCGGCCCTTCCCTGTTGGAGAATCGGAAGAAACCAAACATGTCTGGGATGCGCGAGAAGACATAGGTTCCCATGTCGCCCGTGTAGCAGAGCGCGCCCGGCCAGGTGATCAGATCGAAGTACTGGTCGCCCGAGTCTGGTTTCTTGAAACGGACGTGCCGATGCAGGCCGTCGTCCCGGATGAGGGTCATCTGGTGCGTGGCGACGTCGCTCAGGAACAGTTCTTCAGTGCATTCTCTCATTGGTTGGTCTTCTCCCTGTCCTGCTCATGCATCAGCGATCGGATGCCGGCGCGGGCGTGGCGCAGATCTCTCAGGCTGTCGCTGAGGTTGATGCGGATGTGCCTCTTGTTGTTGTTCGCCCACAGCCGCTCGACGCGACAGATCTCTTCACGCGTTGCATCGTGATCTCGAACTCTGACTCACCGTTGGTCACGTTCAGCGTCACGTAGTTCGTGGCGCCGGTATCCTTGAACCAGCGCGCCAAGTGCTCAACCAGGAAGCACATGGCGGTACCGACGAACACGGGCCGGACGTCGACCAGCGAGTCAGTTTGCGCGCTGATGTCAAAGTCGGTGACGCGCAGGTCGCTGTAGTCGGACGGCTTCTCGTCGTCCCGCCCCGCCTTGGCGATAGCTTCCTTCGCTTGGCGGAGATACGGGTCGCCGCGCTCCATCACATCAACAGGATCGCACTGCCCGCCGAGTGAGACGATGCGATCACGGCCCGATTCCATAAGGATGACGTAGTGCCGCACCAGATCCTTCAGCGCCTTGAGTAGGTAGCCGGACCGATTCTCGTCAGACATCACCCATCTCCTCTGCCACCTCACGCTCGTACGCTTCGATCATTTCCGGCGTGTGGCACTCGGACGCGAAGTGCGGTCCCGGCATCACGCAGTTCGGCGTATCGCAGAACAGCAGCAACTCCTCGTCCTCGATCGGATCGTCGTCGAAGTCGAAGTCGTCGTCGAAGTCGAAGTCGTCGTAATCGATATGGTCCGGGTCGCTCATGCCGCCCTGCCCCACTGCAGTTCCTTCTTCAACCGATCGATGTCATCGACGCGATCGGGCCAGAGCCTCATCTTCGCCTCGCTCTGCCGGATGGCAGATTCCATCTGGTCTGCCTCGCTCAGCAGCGTGTAGAAGTGCGGTGTGCATTTCTGGGGAAGGTAGTCCACCGTAGTGAAGCGGATATCGTTTCCATCCACGATCATCACGCGCGAGGATGATCCGGGCTTCGGGTCCATCAGGAACCCGAAGAACACGCGGTACTTGTGTCGGCCGCGCTCGGTTGTGTGGATCAGAATCGGAGTCATGCAACCCTCTGCCAGGAGAACTGTTCGAACATCAGCCGGCGAATCTCGGCGCGTAGTCGATCGCACAACTTGGCCCGGCGAGCCATCTTTGCTTCACGAGTGCGCTCGCGGTACAGCGCCTCACGCTGCATCTGCGCCTCTTCGGCAAGCGCGAGGAGATAGTCGACGTCGGTGGTCATGCAGCCCGCCTGAATCGTTCCTCGTGTTTGAAGTTGGCCCGTAGCAACGCCTTGTACGGCGGCGGGCTCACCGAGTTGCCGACCATGCGCACCTGCACCGTCTTCGAGACGGGCCGGCCATCGGTGCGACGGTTGAACACGAAGCGCGGACCCATGCCCTGCGCCTTGAACAGTTCGTGCGGCTCCAGCATTCGCAGGCCGATGTCGACGATGACGAAGGGATGGCCCTTGATATGGACCGTCACCAGGGCGATGCGCTCCTTCGTTGTCAGGGTGTGCAGCGGTTTGCGCGGGTCGCCCCACTGACCGCCAGTATGGTAGTAGCGGATCAGGAAGGCGGCGACGCGCAGCGCACCTTCCTCGGCCTCTGGCGACAGAGTGCATTCGACCAGGCCGCGGTGCGTGCCGCCGGCAAGGATGGTCGGAAGCGGTTCGATCGGGTCGCCTCGCCCGCCATTGGTGTTGCTCGCGTGGAAGTTCGTCAGCGTCGCGGAGATCAGCCGCTGGGTGCAGCCCTTTCCGACGATCGTGCTGAGTGAGTCGCGCGCATCTCGGCCAGGCAGTTCCTCGTGCGCCTGCTCGAGGAAAGCCGACACGACGCCCATCGCATGCGCGGCGCCAGCCGGACGCTTCATATTGCCGCCGGCACAGATGGTCGGGACTGGCTCGTCAGCAGCCGAGCCGATTGCGCCGGTGCGGAACTTCGTCAGATGCGCGGACACTACGGCATGCTGAATACCGCCGGCCGAGATCGTTCCCATCGGGTCGTCCACGGGATACTCGCGTCGCCCGCCGCTGTCGCCGTGTGCGACGCTGACCAAGGATGGTGCACAGACCATGAATTCACCGCGCTGGGCCGTCGTGATCGTCCGCAGCGGCTCAGTTCCTGGATGCACGCGCTCGCCGCCGGAATGCGTCACCGGCACGATGAACGGGTCGGCAGCGTTCAGAACGAACTTGTGAATGCCCTTGGCGATGCGTCGCTGCGTTGCATCTACCAGCGGCTTGTCGCGCGTGAAGATGGACGGGCACTTGATAGACCAGTCAATGCAGTCGGCCGCAGTGACGATCGGCTTCAGCCCGCGGCCCTTTCCGTGCGTCGGTTTCGGCCAGACGATCGGCAAGCCATCGCGCCGCGCCATCATGAAGAGCCGTTCCCTGGAAGTGCCGGCGCCGTAGTCGGATGCCTTCAGCTTGCGCCATTCAACGACGTACCCCATCGATCGCAGGATGGAGACGAACCTGCGCCAGTTGCTCCCTGCCCGCTTCGGGTCGCCGACCAGGTACTGGTTCTGCACCGGCACGCGCTCGCCTGGCGCCGCGACGCGATTGACCTTCTTCCCCGTCACCGGATCGACAATCTTCTCCAGCGTGACGACGCGCCCCGTATCCGGGCATCGCTTCGCAATGAGCGGACCCCACTTCAGGATCTGCTCGACGTTCTCCAGCGTGATGATGCGCGGGCTGACCTTGCCGCCCCACTTCAGGCCGACCCATGTCAGGGACCGAATCTCCTTGCTGCGCGGCTGCCCGCCCTTTGCCTGCGAGT